>Ga0099364_10003134_pt1 | contig 25934 bp, 25 predicted proteins | sample TergutTh196P3_FD_73070 | JGI IMG/M metagenome (GOLD analysis project Ga0099364, IMG submission 73070) | Microcerotermes parvus P3 segment gut microbial communities from Pointe-Noire, Republic of the Congo - Th196 P3 | ecosystem: Host-associated > Arthropoda: Insects > Digestive system > Gut ...
CAGACACGTTCGTGAAGCTCGTCTCATGGTATGACAACGAGTGGGGCTACAGCGCGAAAATCCTTAAGTTGATCGAGCATATGAATAAAGTCGACAACGCGTGAAACACGTAAAAACCGTGACAAGAGAATTGTAAAAAGGGGTTGTAAAATTTGAAACTCAAAACATATTCCGGCTCTGACATTGCGGGGAAGCGAGTGCTGGTTCGCGTCGATTTCAACGTGCCGCTTACGGCGGAAGGCGGCGTGTCGGACGACACAAGAATTAACGCGCATGTTCCGCTGATAGACGAACTGTCAAAAGCAGGAGCGCGCGTCGCCCTCTGCTCGCACCTGGGCAGACCGAAGGGCCAGGTTAACATGAAGTACACGTTGAAACCTGTAGCGGAGGAACTTGCGAAGATAATCGGCCGCGATATCGTATTTGCGCCGGACTGTGTCGGGGAGGATGTTAAATCCTCTGTCGACGCGCTGCCGCCAGGCGGAGTGATAGTGCTGGAGAACCTCCGCTTTTACGCCGAGGAAGAGAAGAACGACGATGAGTTCGCGCAAAAACTTGCCGCTCCATTTGAAATTTTTATAATGGACGCATTCAGCGCTTCTCATCGGGCCCACGCATCGACGCGCGCTGTAACGAATCACCTCAAGTCTTTCTCAGGACCTCTCCTTATCCGTGAGATAGAGATACTCGGAGAAACGCGAGACAACCCGAAACAACCCTTTGTTCTTATACTTGGAGGAGCCAAGGTATCCGACAAAATAAGCGTCATCGAGAATCTTATGGATAAGGTGGACACGATAATAATCGGCGGGGGGATGTTGTTCACATTCCTGAAAGCACAGGGCTTTGAGATCGGACATTCACTTTGCGAGACAGAGAAGCTTGACTTCGCCGCTGAGATGCTGTCCCGCTCGAAAGGAAAAGGAGTAAACATTCTGCTACCGACAGACGTCGTCGTCGCTAACGAAGTATCGGCTGACGCGTCATCTAAGGTAGCGTCCGTGGAAGCGATACCGCCGGATCTAATGGGGCTCGATATTGGCCCCGCCACATGCAAAAATTTCTGCGAGGCGCTTGTCGGAGCAAAAACGGTGTTATGGAACGGTCCAATGGGAGTCTTCGAGATGACTCCATTCGCGGCAGGCACTAAGGCCATTGCCGAGAAACTTGCCGAAATAACGAAGGGCGGCGCTATGACTGTCATCGGTGGGGGAGACTCAGCCGCGGCAATCGCCATGTTCGGTTTGGAGAAAGACGTCACTCACGTCTCCACCGGCGGCGGCGCTTCACTCGAATTCTTCGAGGGAAAAACGCTTCCGGGCGTTGAACCGTACGTCCAATAGGGGCAAGTCACAGATAGAGGAGAATCTAAATGCGGACAAAAATGATAGCGGGAAACTGGAAAATGCACAACAATCGGCAGGCAACCATAGCCTTTGTCGACGCGTTGGAAGAATGGTTTGAGAATGAGACGGCTGGCCTTGCCTCAGCGTCCGCTGTAAACTCAAGTCTAATCGAAATTGTAATCGCGCCGCCTTTTACTTCTTTGGAGAGCGCCGCAGCCGCAAGGAAATCAAAAAATATCCATCTCGCGTCGCAGAACGTTCATCACCAGAAAAAGGGCGCTTTCACCGGTGAAATATCCCTTCCTATGCTGGAGGAAGCCAGATGCAAGTATGCCATAATTGGTCACAGCGAACGCAGGCATGTGTTCAACGAGTCGAACGAGGAATTGGAAAGGAAACTGATCGCGACTCTTGAATCGCGTGTACTCCCCATATTCTGCGTAGGTGAACTACTGGAGGAGAGGGAGTCCGGAAAGACTGAACAGGTGCTTAAAACTCAGCTCGACGCAGCGTGGAGAAATCTCACCAGCGATGTGGTGGGGGAGATGCTTGTCGTCGCTTACGAGCCTGTGTGGGCAATAGGCACGGGGCAGACAGCGTCGGATGCCGACGCTGAAAACGCCTGTTCCTACATCCGGGATCTGGCTTTTGAGAAATTCGGCGCGACAGCGTGCGAATCGCTTCGGATTCTTTACGGCGGATCCGTAAAACCTGAGAATAGCAGATCACTGCTGAAACAAGACAACATTGACGGTTTGCTTATCGGCGGCGCTTCGCTCGACATCGAGTCGTTCAAGAAAATAATCTCAACGTCGTTCTGATACGAGAGCAAAAATTTGTAAAAAAACTTTAAGCCGCCGGAATATTTCGGCGGCTTTTTTGTTATGGAAAACGTTTATGCGCGAGTAGTCAATTCCAACCTTGCGGCGTGTAAACCACGCAAACATCCGCGCCGCTCTCATATGTCGTTATGAGGTGCGCCGTGGCCGAAGTTCCGCTTAATTTTTCCCTGTCTCCATTGGTGTCGTAGATAATATGTCTGACGTCGATTTCTTTTGCAACATCATCAACGTACCGGACTTTCCGTAAAAATAACCGTTCGCCGAACTCAATATTTCCAGTTCCAAAAATGTGAGGCAAGTCCACTTTTTGCGTCCAGTCGCAAACCACTGCTTTACCGGATTCGGCGGAAACAACAATTCCCGATTTCTGACCAGTGAGTCCGTACAACTTTCTAAAAATCCAGTTTTGTCTCGTCATTTTGTCGTCTCCGCGGCTAATATTGCGATCCTTAAACATCATTGGTAATATATCAAATTCGCAAAAAAATACAAATTTATCACGCTAATAACTTATATTATATTGGAGTTTCCGTATTAATTTTTAATATCGTTTCACGTATTTTTTAATTATTGTCGCGCGTAAATCAGAAATAATAACTTATTCTTTTTCCAAATCCACGCGACTTTCGTCAATCTGTTTCATCTTTCGCCTTATGAAAGAATGGTAAAAAATATTTCAACATATTGTTATCGAAATTATCGGACAATATTTGGAAAAAGAGGAAATAAGAGGAAAAGCTCAGTAAATTAAACAGGAGGTGATATATTCAACATGGACTTATCAGGAATAACCGCCAATATCAGACCGGCAAGACTCACAAACGTATATAACGCCGATTCATCTCTCACGATCCACAATGCCTATGCCTGATAAACCGAAATAACGTGACTAAAACAGCTGAATCAATAGGCAAAGTCTTCACCAAATTCGCGCCGCACAAAGAGCTTAAACGTCTCTATGGCGAATTGAATACGACATAAGTATAATTATAAGACATAATTTATTCTTTGCTTAATTTACTCTCCAATACAAATTTCAAAGCCTCTCCGCGATGATTTATATAATCCGGTATCCTCACCTCTGACGAAGATTCGAGTTTATTTTTCGCGGTTTGAGATAAAATGAAATCAACGCCGAATATGCCTTCAGCCAGTTGCGGCATCCAGTCGTAAAGCGTTGCGGCTTGTACGGCGCGCCAATATTTCGAATGCGATGGAACGTCTTCAAATTTGTCATATAGGGACAGATGAGCTCCTTCATGCCATAATTCAATCTGAACATCGAATGGGTCAAGCTCTCTCGGTTGTACGCCTTTAATCACGGAAAGCGCCGCGATTGCTCCGGCAGCTTGTCCTGTGTGCATTACCACAGGATGAAGCCGGGTTGTTCCGTTAACCATCCTTGTAACGGAAATATTTTTCTCAGCGGCAATAAGACCGTCTACTACTTCCGGAATAAAAACCTCAAACGGGATTTGATAAATCCCTTCGCTGCCAACCCACGTCGTTGGAAATTTACTGACGTCATCTCCGAGTTCCTTTTCGAGATATTCATTGGCGAGCCCGGCATGCATGTCAAGCTGATACTCTCCAAGCGCCATTGATGTGGGGAAATTTTTCAGCGCGCGTCCAATTTCCTTTTCACGTTTGACGTCATCTACTCTTAGAGTATAGAGTCCTAGAAGTCGTCTGCCCTCTCTCACGTATGGGAAAACCGGAAAATGCCTGAGCGCTTCTCCGTATAGCTCGGCCATATCTATTTCATTATCGCCGTCATTATGCACCCAGGTTTGCCAATCGGACGCATTCCAGCCGGTGTCATACCCTTGAGATAAATCGACGATCCAGTCGGATTGGTACAGTTCATTTTGAAAATAATAAATAAATTGTAATGTTCTCAGCATCGCTTGCCGGTTAATGTCCCTGCGATATTTCCTGTCTTCGAGATAACGAACCGTGAGACCTTCTCTGTTTGAATGAGGGTAATCGTTTGCCCAGTTGATACTGGTGCGCGTAATATTTACCCATGTATCGGGATCCGAATTATCCGCCGGCAATGGATTATCTATATCCGGCAATCCTCTGTACGCATTATGGGTTGGGACGTCAAAGGGATATCCTCCTTCTCCCCAGCGCGATCCGTCAAAAGTGACGACCCCGCGGAATATATCAACGTATTTTTCGTAATCGGGCGGCATTATATCGACTTTCAGAGCCTCGGGCATTTCTCCGTATTTGTCGCTCGCCCATTTTCTTATTATTGCGACCTGAGTCATGTCCTGAATTTGAGCGTCCAGATTAAGGTCTGGAGAAATTCTGTTTCCGGCGCGATATCCGGCTCCGGTGAGCGGGATAAAATCTCCCAGTTCTGTTGCGTCGATGAAAACGGAAGCTTTTAGTTCAAAACGAAAAAGATTTTCGCTGAAAAACTTTGCTCCGATGACGCGGTTACCTTCAAGTACCGCGGATATCGGACGCGTATATAAGTAAACGTCCACTCCGCCTGCCTCTTCAAGCATTTCGTAAAATATCTTTTGACTGACCGCAGGTTCAAAACATAACGTATCTGGTGAAAATAATCCTGTGGCAACAGATTTTCCATGCGCTTCGTAATATTTTGTTCCTCGTTCGATGAATTCTCCATACAGACCGAATCTGGTTCTGTAATTATCATCCAAAGTCGCGACTCCCGCCGCTGTTACCTGACCGCCAATCCAGCCGGATTCTTCGATTATAGCTACTCTAACACCCATACGGGCCGCCTGCACGGCGGCGATTACTCCGCTCGCTCCCCCGCCGACTACAACTACATCATATATTTCAGCTCCAACCGCAGCTTTTGAAGAAAACATTACCAATAAAACAAGCATAAAAATTTTCTTCATTTTATAAACTCCCCTTTCCAATTTCAAAATAATATTACACAATCGAAGACCACAAAGAATTCTTCATAGCCTTCAAAAAATATTTTTTTATATTATATGCGCAGTTTAAGCGGAAAATTACGTTTACTGATTACTCATTATTTTCGAATTTCGTTGTAGGCGCGTCGCCCCAGAGACGTTCGAGCTTGTAAAACTCTCGTCCAGCCTTGTTGAATATATGAATGACCGCGTCTCCGGCGTCGATCAGTTTCCAGCGTGCGCTATCCGCGCCCTCCACCTTGTAGACCGTACTCGCTTCGTCCAGTTTTTCGGTCACAACTTCCAGCAGTGTTCGCGCGTTAATATCCGACCTCGCGGAGGCAATAATAAAAGCGTCCGCGAACTCCGATACGTTTCTTAAATCTATGAAAGCTACGTCAAGCGCGTGTTTTCCTATCAGCGCGTCAATGATGGGCGTGTATTCGTCGATGAAGCGCGAGTTTTCCTCCAATGGCATTGCGTTCCCCCTCTACTGTAATTGTGCTTGAGCGTGCCCTGTCTCAAGGCGCCTTATTAACGCCTCATAATCGTGTCCCACAATCAGCGACGGATAAGTGGCCTGGCTGTTCGATACCGTGAGCGACGAACTGATGCCGCATAACTGTGCCAGCAGGGTCGCCGCCAGCCTGTTGTTTTCAGTCGGCTGCGCGGGATATATGATGTTGCTCGATCTGTAATCGAAGTGCTTTGCGTTGCCGGTGTGAACCACTTCGACGCCCATCTTCTGAAGGTGCGTCGCGACCGACTCTCCTATGCCTCTTCTGCCGTTGCCGTTAAGCACGGCAACCGCTTCCGGCATACTCGCGATTATCTGCGATATGTTGGGTTTTATGTCTTCCTGAGAGTTACTCACCTGAGCGTTACCGCCGCCCTCGGAGTTTACGTTCTGTTCGCTGCGTTCGCCGGGCGGTCGCCTGCCATCCGGATGATCAGCCGAATAATCGTCGGCTTGCGTTACCGCAATCAATTGATTGCGGGCCGCCGTCGTCATCTCCTTCAATTCATCCAGATTGGCGGTGAGAAACGGCATGGCGTCGTTTCTGTCGGAAACCCAGTAACTGAGTTTGTCTATCATTGCCACCGTTCCAGGGAGCATCATAAAGAACATCCTGTCCGTCTGTTTGTCGAGTTTCCTGGCAAAATAGCCGAGCTGGAGTATCATGCTCGGATTCATGTCCGTTATTACCGTTTTCTGTACTTCTCTTATTATGGTATTAAACCGCATGAAATTTTCAGGTTCGTACATTCGTTGTATCATCGCCTTCATGAATTGCTGCTGGCGCTGTATGCGGCCTATGTCGCCGAGATTATCCATGCGGAACCGAACGTATTTTAAGGCAGTTTCCCCGTTCATACGCTGTTTTCCCGCCGGAATATTGATGTCGAGATTTCCGCGCACATCCCTGTATCTCATTGCCCTGCCGACGAATATGTCTACGCCGCCAAGCAAATCCACCAGCTTCGGAAAATTGTCATAGTCTATCTTAATATAATATGAAATGGGGATGCCGAGGAAACGCTGCATCGTCTCGCGCACGAGTTCGCTGCCACCGTACGCATAAGCGTGATTTATTTTCTGGTTGCCGTATCTAGGTATCAGCACTCTGGTGTCGCGAGGAATCGAGAGTACTCTTATATTTTCGTTGTCTACGTCAATTGTCGCAACCAGTATTGTGTCCGAACGGCGGGAACCCTGGACGTCATCCTCCCCCACAATCAACACGTTTATCCTGCCCGCTATGTCCAGAATAATATCGTCCTCACTCTGCTCCGTGCCGTTCGAATATAATTGCGATCCCGCGCTGGCCGGAGGAATTGGAATATTGACAAACCTGTACCACGCGCCGGAAACAAAGGCGAACATCGTTAGAAGTATAAACAGCAGAATATTTTTCCATTTAAACATTGTTTAAGCCCCCGCTGCTGAGTATAGATTTTTCCTTGCTATATAATCGCACACCACATCAGGCGTCATATGCCTGATGCAGCACCCCGAGTGCGCTTTGTTCCTGATATCCGTGGCTGATATGTCTATCAGGTCGGTATCTAAAATTAGCAAAGAGTTCCTGACAGCCTCATCCAACATGTTTATTTTATCACAAATATAGCCTGGTCGTGCAATTATCAATATTTTACATAGTGAAATTATTTTTTTCGGTTTATGCCAGTTCGGTATATCAAGCGCGGCGTCAAGCCCCATAATCAGGAACAACTCCGCGCCCGGATTGATTTCCGATATCAGTTCGAGCGTGTCGGCGGTATAACTCGGCCCCTCCCTGTCAATTTCCACGCGGGAAATCTCGAAATTTTTGTCGCCCTCTATGGCTAAGCGCGTCATCTCAAATCGATCCTCGGCCGGCGCCATTCCGTCGTAACTCTTATGCGGAGGATTTCCCGACGGCACAAATATCACGCGGCTTAATCCCATCGCCGAACGAGCATGTTCCGCCGCGAAGAGGTGCCCGTTGTGGACGGGATCGAACGTTCCTCCTAATATACCGATTTTGTTAATCTGGAACATCATCCGGATAAAAGTCGAATTCCGTATGACCAATCGAAACGGACGCGCCCGCAATTGCTCCCGCCGCTTCAAGCAACTCCTCCACCCTGTGCTTCCGCAGCAGTTTCGTAAAACGCGCAACGTTTTCTTCCTGTGAGAGATCGTATCTTTCTGCCGCCTGCTCCAACTTCGGATGAATAACCCGAAAACTGCCATCAGAGAGAGGGATTATCTGTATTTGCCGTTTTGATTTCCCATGCGGCAGATCATCTATTCCCAGAACACGTGAATCGGCGAACAACCTGACCTCGCTCTTGGGGCGGGGATGCTCGCGGGAAAATTCGATGATTCGCAGCGCGAGAGCGTCGATATTCTCCCCCGAGAGCGCGCTCACCGCCACGAAATCCATACCTTTGGCGTTAAAACCAGCCGCAAGCGCGGACGATATTTCAAGATAATCGCCGCAGAGGTCGATTTTGTTACCAACCACGACGCATGGCCGCTTTCCAAGTTCCGCGTCGTGCTGCTCCATCTCGTCGCGCACGATCTTCCAGTCGTTCAATATCGCTTCGGGGTCTTTGCATGACAGGTCAAGAACGTGCAGCAGCATACGCGTACGCTCAATGTGACGCAGGAATGCCAGGCCGAGCCCCTTATTCCGACTCGCTCCTTCTATTAAACCCGGAATATCCGCCAGTACCACGGAGTCGAGGTCTGTGAACATCACTCCCAAATTAGGCGATAAAGTTGTGAAAGGATAGTCGGCGATTTTCGGAGCGGCGTTTGAAACAGCGGAAAGAATGCTGGATTTTCCGGCGTTCGGAAGTCCCACCAACCCAATGTCGGCGATCAGCTTGAGTTCGAGACGAAGCCTCCTGCTCTCTCCTGCTCCTCCTTTTTCAGAAAAGCGGGGTGTTTTTCGTAAGGCGCCGGCGAACACGCGGTTGCCTCTGCCTCCCCTGCCGCCTAACGCCGCAATGAAGGTGTCGCCTTCTTCAACAAGATCAGCGATTCCCTCCCCGTTCGACGCGTCGTAAACAATCGTGCCGCATGGTACGGGCAGAACTAGAGTTTTACCGGCTTTGCCATTACGGGCGTTCCCCTGGCCACCATCTCCGTTTTCCGCAGCAAAGTTCCTCCGGCTTTCGAAATCAGCGAGCGTCTGTATGTTTGTCAAAGCTTTGAGCATCACGTCTCCGCCCTTACCTCCGTTGCCCCCGTCGGGGCCTCCTTTTGGGCGGAATTTTTCCCTTCGGAAACTGACGCAGCCGTTTCCTCCTTTGCCTCCGCTGACAGAGATCGTAATTTCGTCGACGAATTTCATGAGAAAAAGGGAGCCCTATGGCTCCCCTGTTTTAGTTCCCCTGGAGGCGGTTTATGCCAAAGCCTCTTCGGCCATGATTGTGACAACTTTGCGGTTCGCTTTGGTGAGGAAAGAGACTCTGCCGCCGGTGAGCGCAAATAGCGTGTCATCCTTGCCGCGCCCAACGTTTCTGCCCGGATGATACTTTGTTCCGCGCTGGCGGACAATGATCGTTCCGGCGGTTACGAGACATCCATCTCCGCGTTTGACGCCGAGATACTGCGGGTTGCTGTCGCGTCCGTTGGAACTGCTGCCCTGTCCTTTTTTGTGGGCGAAAAATTGAATGTCGAATTTATGGCTCATAATTATGTCCTCCTGAAATCATTTTTCCATAATTTCTTCCCGGTACTCGACGTAACCGGGATAAGACTCCCCCATCGCTTTGAGGGATCGCGCTATTGTGCGTGATAATAGCTGCGTTCCGTGAATATTCGGATCCCACGCCAACGCAATCCTTGGTATTTCGCTGTCACGTTCCGTTCTTAAATCACTGATTTTCAAAATTTCCTCAAGCCCTATCCAAAGAGCCTGCATCAGGGACGAAACAGAAGCGCAGATTATATCCTCTCCTTTTGCCGCGTAACCCGAATGCCCCTCTGCCGTGATGGAGCTTATTTTTCCGGATTTTGTCCTAATCACCGCGACGCGGGCGGCAGAATTATTACCCGTTGATTGACTCAACTTTCAGATCGGTGTACTGCTGCTTGTGGCCGCGGAATTTTCGATAGTTATTCTTTTGGATGTACCTGAAGACTATCATCTTTTTTCCCCTGCCGTGCGAAATAACGCTCGCCTTCACGGACGCGCCCGGCACCAATGGAGAACCTATAACCGGTCCGTCGTCCTTACCCAGCAGCATTACATTTGTTAACTCGACCGTGCTTCCGGGCTCCGAATGTAACCGCTCAACCCTGATCGTATCGCCCTCGGATACACGGTACTGCTTTCCGCCTGTTTCAATCACCGCATACACTATAAATTTCCTCCCTCCGCTGTCTTAGAGGCGGCGCAAAATTCACGCGCTCTTAGGCGCCCATGACAAGCGCTCATTGCATAAGCCAAGAGATTATACCCGCTCAGTCGTATATTCGTCAATCTCAGCGGCGGGCAAAACCGGCGGGGCATTGTGAATTATTTTTACAAATTTACCTCGCCTCCTCATCAACGAAATAACGCCTCCCTGAGGATTAGCCCGGCGGGTTTTTTTATCTCGAAATGCGTTGGCAAAAAAACCGGAGAGCTTTCGCCCTCCGTCGTTTTTCATAATCGTTATCGCTGAAAATTACGCGCTCCTTGGAGTTTTTGCAATATAACCATCCACGAAATTGGAGAAATTTACAAGAGCAACGGGGAAGTCGCGCCTGCCGAAGCCTATGCGGAATCTGTTCATGTCGACGGAGAACATTTTGTCCGGAACTAACACCAGCCCGGCGTCCGTCATTGCGCTTTCGCAAAAATCATCGGAGTCGTAAGCGGAATTAAGCTTCGGGAAAGCGGTCGGGCCGGCGTCCGGCGGGTTCCATTCGAATATCTCCGAGTTACCCTTGAAATATCCCTCCGCAAGTTCGAAGTTGTGTTCGATGATTTTTTTGTTGCGAAGCGTGATACTCTGAATGTTTCTGAAAAATATCAGTCCAAGGATCTCGGATATTGGGTTTGGATAGGGCGAAGTGTAATCCTTGAAGGTCAGGAAATCTGATACAAGCGCTTTGTCCTGCGCCGCGAGCCATCCCAACCTTAGCGACGAAAAGCCGATTCTGCATATGCTGCCCAGCGACACCGCTCTGGGATAAATATCCGCCATGCGAGGGCTTATCCCCGCTGGATCATGCTCCATGCCGCGGAAGCTCTCCTCGCTGAAAATCCAGCAGCCGACGCCGTCAGCGATTTGCGCTATGCGCTGGAGTTTTCCGGTTGACGGGGCGCATCCCGTCGGGTTGTTTGGAAAGTTCAGTACTAAAAGCTTCGTTTTTGAAGAAATGGTATTTTTCAGGAAACCCGTATCGAGTTCCCAGCCCCACTCTGTTGGATCCATCTTCCAAGGTATAACTTTGCACCCCATCGCGCGCGGGATCTCGTGAAGAGACGGCATTGTCGGCTCCATCACGATTACCTCGTCGCCTGGCTTGAGCAACGTGGCGAATACCATAATCACGCCCTCCTCCGGCGATACCTGCACGATATTTTCAGTCTTCATCGTCTTGTTACGACGGGCTATAGCTTCATTAAGTTGTTTATTCGCACGGAAATTTTTTTCGCCCAAGCGAAGATTTTCCCACATTTCAAGGCATTCCTTATCAGCTATCTCCAACATGTACTTGATGTCAAAACCCTCGCATGTCGACGTGGCAAGCTGGTAATTCAATCCTTCTTTACGAATGGCAAGCAATCGTTCTACCTGGTTTACGTTGAGCTTCATGGAGAAATCCCCCTTCGGCATTTATGTAATTTTTTTTTGAAAATAAGATAATTATTAGTATAACTAATTGTTAAACTTTTTCAACCGCTATTTTAGCGGGAATTTCAGCCTGTGAGGTCCACTTTGTGGCTCGGCGGTTCGCTGGCGTAGATGTCGGGCGCTTCGGGTTCGGATAAGCTCGGTTCCGGCGCGGAGATTTGCGGCCGGAAGTCGGGGGGAAGCCCCTGCACGATGGCGACGACAGTGTCGTGGATGCTGTCGAGCATCTCCGGCGTTATGTTCTCGTCTTGCACGGGTGGCCGTTCCTCGCCCTTCAGGGCGTACCAGTCGTCCAGAATGGATTCCACGCCGTCCAGAAATTCCACGGACGCTTCGGCGAACTGGCGCTCATAATACTCTATCAGTTCCGTGTTCTCGTTCGACTTGGCCGTATCAATTCTGTCGATAAGGTTATCGAGCCTTATGATTAACTTGTCGGTATTTGTAGCCGACATCTTGATGCGCTCCGTAATCTGTTCAAGTTCCAAAAGTATCGCCCCCTTGCTTTTTTTAAAATTTTTACCCCGAAAGTTTTCAAAAAGATCAATTTATTTTGGAGAATTCCTCAATTTCCGTGGCAAGGCGGGCCGAAGCCCCCCTCTCGTGAGTAAGTTCCCAGAAAGCGCGCGATATTTCCTTCAATCGTTCCGGTGACTCAAGCAATCCGATCGCCATACGAGCCAGCACGCCTGCGTTGAAGACGCCGCGAATTTCAGGGGCAATCATCCTACCGGCCATCATGTTTGGCAAAGAAATACAAGCGGTTCTTTCGTTCAATCTCTCTATATACCAGCGCTTGAATCGCCGTACGCCGGGCAGCGATAATGGCAAAAGCCCCGGTAAGCCGCTCAAAGGAAATTCATCCGATCTGTCCAGAGGCAGCGCCATGATGTACGGAATATAGAGCGCCGCCGCCTGAAGATTGTTCGTACCGGGAAGCGCGAGAGCAAGCCTTGAGCAATTAAGAACCTCCAATGTTCTGTCGCGTACAATTGCCGCCGTTCTGCCTCCTCCAAGGTTGATCTCTCGTATCCTGCTCTCGCCTGTCCAATCAATACCCGCTTCTCTAAGAGCGTTTTCCAGCAGATCCTCATTAACTGTCGGCGCCAGTGGAAAAACCGCCTTCATCTCGGGAAATCTTTCGGTAATCATGCGCGCGACTGAGAGAAAAAGGAGTGATCCATTCGTATATTCCAGGGGTCTGCTGCCGGTCAGGCATGTAAGCACAGGTTCGTCAGGGCCGATATTCAGAAATTCTCTTGTCTCGGCTTCCGTCTCGGAGAGTACCACGCTGTCCAGAGCCATATTTCCGATCACCGTGAATTTTTTCGGAGGTATCTTCTTTATTTCGAAGCGTTCGCGATATTTTTCGTCCGAGACGAAATACCTATCCACGAAATATTTCCAGCGAGGTTTTGATGCGTACACCCACAGGGAGCACTTTAGTTTTTTCGACGCGTAGACCGAATATGCCACGTCGCCACCAAGGTGCATGAGGAGTTTTTTATCTCCGGAAGTAATATTTTTCAAATCTCTGAAGTTGATGCATCTATCCGCCCCAACGCGGAGTCCGAGGTCGAGTTCCGCGCCGCTTGAATACTGGCATGGAGGGATTATTATCGTTATCCTGAATTTCCCCGGTTTAAGGCGCAGTTCCCTCACAAGAGGGCCGGCCCAGCCTGAAATTTCTCCGGGCGAATTTGCCATGATGAAAAGGTCAAAAAAGTTTTCTCCAACCGTAAACGGCATTTTTTCGCTCTCGTTTTCTCAGTCAATCACGCGGCCAATATGGATTTAACCTGCGTTCGTCCCCAATCGTCGTTGAGGGTCCGTGTCCGGGATATACCGGCGCTCCATCCGCTATGGTCTCCAGTTTTTTGAGAGACGCAAGCAGAGTCGCCTCATCACCGCCCGGAAGGTCTGTTCTGCCCACGCTGCGCGCGAAAAGGGTATCGCCTGAGATCAGCAGGGCATCCCCTCCCTCGGTCACGTGGAAGCAGCAGCTCCCTTTTGTATGACCGGGGGTATGTATAACTTGTATATTCATATCTCCTATTGCAATGTTCAGATCATCGGACAGAAGCAAGTTCGCCTCTTTGAACTCCGCCGGGTTTCCCATAACCGAAGAAAGATTTTCGGACGCGTTCACAATGCAGGCCGCGTCGCCGGAATGTATTGCGACGCCTTCTTCCGCCATACCTCTCAAATCACTAAGACCCATTATATGATCGGCATGCCCGTGGGTCAGCAGAATTTTTTTGAGTTTGAGCGTGTTCTTTACGATGTAAGCTTTCACTTCATTCGCCGGGCCGCCCGGATCGATCGCAACTGCTTCTCCGCTCCCGCTTGACAGCACGTAGCAGTTTGTCCATAGATAACCCAATTGAAAACATTTTATTTTCATAAGCGTAACCTCCGTCAAACAGAACCTTTTTTGTCCATTATATCCTCCGTATCCAGTATGATCGTGACAGGACCGTCATTTATAATATCGACCTTCATCTCCGCTCCGAACACGCCTGTTTTCACCGAAACGCCCATCTCGCGAAAATTGGCTGCGAAAGATTCGTAAAGCGAGTTAGCGAGCGAAGGTTCCGCCGCCCCGATGAACGACGGCCGTCTGCCTTTCCTGCAATCGGCAAAAAGCGTGAATTGTGAGATAGCGAGAACCTCGCCGCCTATGTCAAGCAAGGATCTATTCATCTTCCCTTCGGAATCCTCGAATATGCGCAGGTTCGCTATCTTGGACGCCGCCCACGCGGCAGTGCGCGCGTCGTCCGCGGGAGACACGCCGACGAACAAGCACAGCCCCGCGCCTATCTCCCCCACCGTTTTTTCATCCACCGAAACTCTCGAACTCGAAACTCTCTGGATGACAATCCTCAAGCGCGCCTTATCCTCTCGTTACCTCAATCATGCCCTTAATGAGATTGATGCGGGCGATGACCCTGTACAGGTGTTCGAGATCCCACACCTGGAGCTCTATCATACACCTCGTCCTCAAACCGTTTATCACGTTACCTCTGATGTTCACAATGGAACCGTCTGTCTGGCTTGTCGCCGTTCCGAGGTCGGCGAATAAGCCGACTCTGTCGTTTGCCTCAAGCTTGATACGAGCGGTATAACGGATATTCTTCTTTGCGCCCCATATCACAGGAACTATTCTGTCGCTGTCGACCTTTTCGATATTAGAGCAGTCGTGCCTGTGAATCGTTATTCCGCGGCTCTGTGTCACACATCCTTCTATCTTATCACCCGGAACAGGGCAGCAACACAGAGCCAAAGTAGTGAGTACGCCGTCCGAACCCTCCACCACAACCGCCGAATCCAAATCTCTCGGTTTTGGCGGTACCGTTTTAGGCGGCTCGAACGCGTCACTTTCCTTAGCGGTGATCGCTTCCACCCGCATCATCACACCCTGCGCGGTGTGGCGTCCGTCTCCTATTGATACGATGAGGTCTTCGATGCCTTGGGCGCCAAGGTTCGTCGCAACTTTGCCCAATATATTAGAAAAAGAGTCGATCGTGCGGTCTTCGTGCGGATAACGGCGATTAATCTCGCGATCCAGCAGTTCGCGTCCGCGTTCTATTTTTTCATCCCGTTCAGACCTGTCAATCTGACGGAAGTACGCGCGTATCTTGTGGCGCGTTCTGTTGGCTTTGGCTATTTTGAGCCAGTCACGCGACGGCTTGCCCTGGGGCGAAGTGAGTATGCGCACGATATCGCCGTTTTGCAGCACGTAATCCATCGGCACTATCCTGCTGTGCACCATAGCGCCCACGCATTTGTGACCTATCTCGGTATGAACCGCGTAAGCGAAATCGATCGGAGTCGAACCATTCGGCATGGAGATGACTTTGCCTTGCGGCGTGAACACAAACACCTCCGTCGCAAGAACATCGGTCTTGATTGCGTCCAAAAATTCCGCAGGCGCCTCCGCCTCGCTGTGTCCCTCAAGCGCCTGGCGTATCCACGACAATTTCACGTCCATGTCGCTCAACGCGCCCTGCTTACCTCTTTTAACCTCTTTATACTGCCAGTGAGAAGCGATGCCGTACTCGGCGAGCCGATGCATTTCCCACGTGCGGATCTGAACCTCCAGCGGATCACCTTCCGGTCCCACCACGGTGGAGTGAAGCGATTGGTACATGTTTCCCTTTGGATTGGCAATATAATCGTCGAACTGTCCCGGTATGGGTTTCCAGAGCGAATGCACCATGCCCAGAACCTGATAGCATTCGGAGAGCGTGTTTACGACAATGCGCAGGGCTAAAAGATCGTATATTTGTTCGAGCGAGAGATTTTTGCGGGTCATTTTCTCGTATATGCTGTAATAATGCTTTGGCCGGCCGATAATATCCGCTTTAATTCCCTCTTCGGTTAGACGCTCGCGGAGGATTCCCATGCCCCGTTTGATAACCTGTTCACTTTCGGGGAGTTTTTTTCTGACGCGGCGGCGAATGTCAAAATAAGTCTCCGGATCAATTACTTTGAAGGACATGTCCTCGAGTTCGCGTTTGATGTGGTAGATGCCCAGGCGATGTGCAAGCGGGGCGTAGATTTCAAGAGTTTCCGTCGCTATGGTTATTTGTTTTTCACGCTTGTGCCCTGTGATCGTACTCATGTTATGAAGGCGGTCGGCAAGTTTTATCAATACAACGCGTATATCTTGGGCCATAACGAGAAACATCTTGCGCAGGTTTTCCGCCTGATACTCCTCCACGTCCTTGAAGGGTATTTTACCCAGCTTGGTCACTCCGTCCACCAGCGTCACGACTTCGTCGCCGAATTTCTCGGATATGGCGTCCCTCGTCGCTTCAGTGTCCTCAAGCGCGTCGTGGAGAATTGCGGCGATCAGCGTCTGAATGTCCAGTTGCATATCCGAAAGGGCGCATGCCGCTCCGAGCGTGTGGACAATGAAAGGGTCGTCGTTATATCTGCGCTGGGTTTCGTGACACTCACATCCGTAGACGAAGGCGTCCCCAAGCATCATCAAGTCCTCTTTCTGGAGGTATCTTGCGACGCGCAGCCAGAGTTCCTGCCATGCCCTCCGAACGCTCATCACTTGCTGCTCCTGAGGGATCCTGCCAATGAAACTCTCCATCAACGCTCTCATTGAACGGCCCAACTTGGGAGTTCTTATATCGAGCGAATCTGACGCAGATTTGATTGCGGAGGTTCCTCCTGTGACGTCGTCCTCTTTCATTTCTCGGATACCATATAATTACGCGACTCTAACCACGACTTTTTCAAGAACGAGCTGGAGACTTTCCAGGTTTCGCCAGAAGTTTACCCTCGGGCGGTATACCCACCCTGAGGGCGAACAATAATCCTTTAACAGGTGATCGCCGGTAAATCCCAGAAGTTCACCTCCGTCCACGAAAATCTTTACGTGATTGCCTTTTTTCCCCAGCGGTTCCGCGCAGATATTTCCGCTGTGGGAACAATATAATTTGGGATACGGGTTATCCACGCCGAACGGACCCAAGGTCTCCGCTTCCTTCCACGAGATCAAATCGAGATCGGCTGGAGACCATCGAAGTATATCCTCCTTCTCACACTCGCGCTGGGCGGCGGATAAAATGGACTCAAGCCTGTCGCGTACGTCCTGCCATTTATCGGAGGAGACGCTGAACCCGGCCGCCATTCGGTGGCCGCCCCAGTTCGTGAGGTCTTCTGAAATAGTGGAAAGTATGGCTTCCGCGTCGACTCCGGCCGGTACCCTGAGAGTGCCCCGTATCAGCGGCGGTTGGGCAGGGGCCGCAAGAACTATCGGCGCGTCGCGGGTATAACAAACCTGGCTTGCCACGCTTGACAGGACTCCGGCGGGCCAATCCTCTCCGAACATGACGTGTTTGTAGCGCGTGGTTTGAATGAACTTCTCAACGTCGCTTATTATCCGGGCGGACATGTCGCGCCTGCGCCTGTTCAGCTCAATCAGGTACTGTACGTCTTTTTCTATATCCCGGCCCGGAAAGAACACCTTCATGGCTCTGTCGGCAATATCAAGCCTTCCGGCGGCGTTCAGGCACGGAATCAATTTCATTGAGAGCGAACCCGTATCCAGGGACTGACTGTCAATTTCGTTTCCCTTCATGAGCGCCTGCAAACCCGGCCTTGGATTCTTTCTCATCTGTTTTAGGCCCTCGCGAACAATGGCTCTGTTCACGGGACTGGACATTGATACGCAATCCGCGACGGTCGCGAGCGCCGGAAGGTCGAGATTGCCGATAAGCCATTCTCGCGGCGCAAGTTCATTTTTCCACGCCCAACTCCAGACTACCCCGGCCGCGCATAGTGTTCGCGCAATTTCGTTTCCCTCGATTTGAGGATTCAACAGCACGTCGCATGTGGCGTTCTCGCCGCCGGCGAGATGATGATCGAAAATAATGACGGGTATTCCATGCTGACGAGCCATTTCAGCCGCTTCGACGTTTTTAGTGCCGCAGTCAACGACAACCAGCAGATCACATTTTCGGCCGCTTTCGGCGATGGCTTTCACAACATCCTGATGAAAACCGTAACCTTGCGTGAAGCGGTGCGGTATGTAATATCGAGTCCGGGCTTTCTTTAGCATCGCAAGTTCCAGCATGAAGGTCGTGGCGGAAATGCCGTCGGCGTCGTAGTCGCCGTAAACGATAATAAAGCTGTTTTCCGGTACGGATGACCACAACCGCGCGGCCTCGGCCGACGCGCTTCCCAGGTCTACCTTGTCCATCCAGTAAGAGAGATCGGGCTTAATCCATCGCCTTGCGCCCGAAGTTCCGTCTCCTGGTTTAACTCCCCTCATGGAGAGCAGCGAGGCGGTAAAAAGCGAACAATTTGCCTCACGCGCAAGGGTATGCGCCAGGTCGCACGTTTCCCAAAATCTAAGGTTTTCTTCGGTGCATGAGGGTATCAAAACTTGAAAATCTCCCTGTCTTCTTTTTCCATGGAATCGCTATCGTCCTCCTCGGACGCTACCTCACCATGAGGTTCAAGATCGAGATCCAGCTCGCATACGTTTCCATTTTGGTCATCGTTCTGTTCGTTCTCCCCGGCGTAATTGTCCTTTTCGGCCTCATCGCCGCTTAATCCGATTTCGTCATCGGTTTCGGCCTGATCATCAAAGGGCTCAATATGAACTGTGGCTTCGGTCTGATCGAAGATATTGGCCTGATCGTAAGTCTCAGATTGAACGCGCGCTTCCATTTGCCCGCTGACTTCAGTTTTATCGTCAGTCTCGTCTTGATAGAAGTCTTCGATTTGACATACGTTCCCGTCTTGCTCAAAATCATCAATTTTACAGACAGTCTCGGTTTGGTGTGAAGGCTCGGCTTGTTTGACGATTTCACTTTGATCGGAAACCTCCGTTTGCTCAACGGCCCTGGTTTGTTCATGCTGAGGTTCTTTCGGTTCCGGTTTCCTGTCGCTTTTGAAAATCGAAGCGAATAAACCCTTAGCGCGCGAAGGAGGCTTCTCTTCAGCGTTGATTTTTTCAGAAACATCATCTTCCATTATTGTTTTCTCAACGGAGATTTCCTTTGTCGGTTCGGCGTGTTTCTCATCCGCCGGCATTATCGCGGCCTTTGGATGTCCAATGTTTTGCAGGGCGGCCAGCAGAGATTTTTTCTCATTCTCCAGCTCTTCAATTTTTTTGTTGAGTTCCTTAAAGCGTTTTTTCTGCGCCGTATAGGATTCTATCGACGCGCCTATGGAGAGTACCCACATGATTATCGCGCCGATACCGAAAAGGAATACTTCCCATAATCCCTGGTTTAAAGAGGTTTGGAATCCCAGAAAATTTATGGTGACGTCCGTCGTGTTGTTTGTGACGTATACGGCTGACAAGCCTATGGCGACCACTATTCCCAGAAAATAACTTTTCATTTGCGGGGCACACCCTTTCGTAAAATTCATACTGGATTATAGCACAAAGCAACTGTTGTACTGTTGATATGAAAATGCATCACCGAGTTTAGCATAACGATACCGACAATATTATCCGTAAAAAATCGTTACATTAGAATTATGTTAAATATGCTATTATTAAATTACGCAAACTCGGGAAGGCGAGTATCAGTACCTGCTTTTCCGTTAAAGCGTGAAGCGTGATTTTATAGCCCTGTGCGAAATTCGCCTGCGCGGGGCTTTTAATTCGCTTAAGCGAATCGCTGAATTAATTTTTTTCGGCGTACAAATTCAAAGAAAGGTGCAAAAAATTTTGAGAAAAATCATGATTGCCCTGCCAAAAGGGAGACGGTTGCTTGGTCGGGCGTATGACGTTTTCCGGAAAGCCGGTTACATCTCCGCGGAACTGGAATCGGATATCGGGGAAAAAGACCACAGGCAATTGGAATATCAGTGTGAATGCGGAACGGCAGTATTTCTTCTGGTACGCGTCGCGGATATTCCGCAATATGTGGACAGGAACTGGGCCGACCTCGGAGTAACGGCGTTCGACTGCTATCGTGAATACGAATTGACCAACATGACGGCGCGTAATTCCATGCGCGGCGATAATTTCGTATCCGACTTGCTGCCGGATCTCAAACTCTGTGAGAAATCGCGCTTCTGCGTGGCCGGATGTCGCGAGCATCTGGAGTTTTACAATAAATGCAGACAAAGCGACGAAAAAATCCTTACCGTTGCCACTCAGCACCCGAATATTGCGGCGAAATATTTCTCCGGCAGAGGAATCGTCGCGGATATCGTGACTATTTCGGGTTCGGCCGAATTAATGCCGAGACACGGCGATGTGGACGTAATATTCGATATCGTTGAAACGGGAAGCACGCTGAAAAAAAACGGTCTCGTTATTTTTGACGAAGCCATGCCCATACTGACGAAAATCCTCGTCAGCAGGGCCGCGCTGAAATATGACGAAAATATCGGTAAAATGGTTGAGGTTTTGAAAAACGCCCTTGAATAGCGATTATTTAAGCGAAAAAGCAAAGCGGCTTGTACCGTATGTCGCGGGTCTGCAGCCAAAGGAAACGGGCTGGATAAAGCTGAACACAAACGAAAATCCCTATCCCCCCTCTCCCGAAGTGAATCAAGCTCTAAATCACGCGCTTAATGACGCGGAGACAGCAGGGTTCCGGTTGTATCCCGATGCTTCAAGCGGCGTGTTACGCGAGGCGATAGCGCGAAATTTCGACGTCGTATATGAGAACGTTTTTTGCGGCAACGGTTCGGACGAAGTGCTGGCATTGGCGTATCAGGCGTTTTTCAGCGGAAAAGAAAACGTGCTCGCGCCCGATGTGTCTTACGCTTTCTACTCTGTTTGGAGCTTGATGTATGACGTCGGGGTGAAAATAATTCCTCTTCGCGACGATTTCACGATCAATTCCGATGATTACAGACACGGAAACGGCGTGGCGATAGCAAATCCGAACGCGCCGACGGGCGTCGCGCTCGGCGCGGCCGAAATCGAAAAAATCGCGAGAAACAACCCGGGCGGCGTGGTGGTCGTTGACGAGGCATATATGGATTTCGCCGACGTTGAAAGCGCGATATCACTCACAAAGAGATACGATAACCTGCTAGTCGTGCGGACGTTTTCAAAATCGCATTCGCTCGCCGGGCTTCGCGTGGGCTACGCTATCGGTAATCGGGCGCTTATAGACGTTCTGCATCGCATGAAAGACTCGTTCAATTCCTATCCTCTGGATACATTGGCGCAAATCGGGGCCGCCGCCGCTATCGCGGACAGGAATTATTGGGAAGAAACCAGGAAACGGATAATCGCGACGCGCCGGGAAACAACAAAGCGGTTACGTGAATTAGGATATAGAACTCTCGATTCGCAGGCAAATTTCTTGTTTATGGAAGCAAAAGAAGCAAAAAAACTATACGAGCATTTATTTAACAATAAAATACTTGTTCGTTATTGGGATAAACCCAGAATAAGCTGTTATTTAAGGGTAACGGTTGGAACGGATTCCGAAATGGAGGCGTTTATAGAATGCGTGAAGCGTTTTTAGAGAGGAAAACGAACGAAACCGCGATTAAAATTGGAGTAAATCTGGACGTTAAAGGCGAAAGCAAAATCAGCACAGGCATTGGGTTTTTCGACCATATGCTCGATTTGTTCGCGTTTCGCGCGGGAATTACGCTGAAAGTGGAGTGCAAGGGTGATTTGCATATTGACGGGCATCACACTGTCGAAGACGTCGGCATTGTATTAGGACAAGCGATCTCAAGCGCGCTTGGAGACAAAACCGGCATTAACCGTTACGGGGAAGCGTCCGTCCCAATGGACGAAAGTCTGGCGAACTGCACGCTCGATATTTCAGGACGGCCGTTCTTAGTGTTCAACGCGGAATTTCCCTCAGAGCGCGCGGGCGCGTTCGAGACGGAACTCGTGGAGGAATTTTTCATCGCGCTGGCGCGAACCGGCGGGATCACTCTGCATATAAACCTTGCATACGGCAAAAATACGCACCATATGATCGAGGCGATTTTCAAGGCGTTCGGAGTTGCGCTAAAACAGGCCGTCAGCGTGACGAGCGAAGGAATCCCTTCCACGAAGGGAGTTTTATAGTGCTGATAATTCCGGCTATCGACTTGCAAAATGGCGAGGCGGTTCGACTCCGCAAGGGTGACTACGCGAAAAAAACCGTTTATAGCCGGGATCCCGCCGGCCTTGCGAAAAGATTCGAGGAAATGGGCGCGAAATATTTGCACGTCGTTGATCTCGACGGCGCGAAAAGCGGCGACACTGTGAATCTGAATACCATTCGCGAAATCCGCGAAAGTATATCTATTCCCTTTCAAGTCGGCGGCGGGATCAGAAATGCCGAAACTGTTTCAATTTATCTTGATGAAATAAAGGCCGACCGAGTTATTTTAGGGACGGTTGCGGTGCGTAACCCTGATTTCGCGCGGGAGATGATTGAGAAGTACTCGGCGACGCGCATAGTCGTGGGCGTTGACGTAAGAAACGGCAAGGCGGCGACTGCCGGCTGGCTTGAAGACAGCGGCGTCGATTACCTTGATTTTATCGAACGATTGAAAGGGTTGGGCGTTGGATGCATAATCGCGACCGATATTTCAAGAGACGGAACCTTGACTTCGCCCAACTGGTTCATGTATGAGCAAATAAAAGGAATTAATGTTATTGTTTCCGGCGGAGTCGCCTGTGAAGCCGATTTGGAAAAATCCGCCGGTTATTACGGCGTCATCGTCGGAAAGGCGTTTTATGAGGGAAAGGTTGATTTGGAAAAATGTCTGAAAAAAGGATAATCCCATGTCTGGATATTATGAACGGCAATGTCGTCAAGGGCGTGAATTTCGAGAACTTAACCGATGTCGGCGACCCCGTTGAAATTGCCCGACGATACGAAGAGCAATGCGCCGACGAGATAGTTTTCCTTGATATTACCGCCACACATGAGGGGCGCGAGACGAGCCGCGAGCTGTTTGCGCGCGCGGCGCGCGAACTGTCCATCCCGCTTGTCATCGGCGGCGGCGTTCGAAGTATGGAAGATTTTCGCAAAATATTTTCCTGCGGCGCTCAGAAAGTGTCGATCAGCTCCGCGGCCGTAGCAAACCCGGCTCTTATTTCCGAGGCGAGCGCAGAGTTCGGCAGGCAGCGCGTTGTTGTCGCCATAGACGGAAAGAAAGTAAATGGCGGTTATAACGTCTTCATAAAAGGCGGGCGCGAAAACACCGGCCTCGATCTGATCGAGTGGGCAAAAAAATGCGAGCGTCTGGGCGCCGGCGAAATTTTACTGACTTCAATGGACGCTGACGGAACGCAAAACGGCTACGACGTCGCGATGACGAAGCCTGTTGTTAATTCCGTGAGCATTCCTGTAATAGCAAGCGGCGGCTGCGGTTCGACGGATCACATTATTGATGTTTTCAAACAGACCGGAGTTGCCGCCGCGCTTGTCGCAAGCCTGTTCCATTACGGAATGGCGACCGTAAATGACGTTAAACTTGAAATGCGGAGGAATGGCATACCGTGCCGGATATCGAAGGACTGATCCCCGCGATAGTGCAGGATTTCTACACAGGGCGGGTGCTGATGCTTGCGTACGTGAATCAGGAAAGCTACGATTACATGCTGAAAAAAGGGGAGACATGTTTTTGGTCGCGCTCGCGCGGTAAATTGTGGCATAAGGGCGAAACGTCCGGCAATGTGCAAAAAATAAAGCATATCGCGTTTGACTGCGACAATGACACGCTGCTGATTCAAGTGGAACAGACGGGCGCGGGCGCTTGCCACACTGGAAGCTATAGCTGCTTTGGCGCGGAAAACGGCGAATTTAACGTACTAAACGGCGTATTCGCGCAAATCGCGGACAGATGCGCGCATCCGAAGGAAAAATCCTACACGAATTATCTTCTTGACGCGGGAGTCGATAAAATTTGCAAAAAAATCGGCGAAGAGGCCGCTGAGACAATTATAGCCGCCAAAAACGGCGACAGGTCGGGACTCTCCGGCGAAATTTCGGACCTCGCTTATCATCTGCTCGTCCTGATGTTCTCACAGGGCGTGACACCGAAGGAGATATCCGGCGAGCTTGCGAAACGCCACGCCGTCGAAGGCAATTTAAAGCAAAAATATAAAAGAAACGCTGAATAGACGTTCCCCCCAACGATTTATGCAATTGCCTGCCGGTGATTCCCAACCGCGCCGTATACAAATTTTTTTGCGGGATCATTCCCTCCAGGCTTCGCTCTGTTTGAACATTCCCAATAATTCGGCGTCGATTTGCCCGTCGGCGGCCATGTCGTCCAAAATCGCAAAGGCGCGTTCCGTTGGAAAAGCGGGTTTATACGGCCTGTCTCGCGCCGTGAGAGCGTCGTAGATGTCCAGTATCGTAAGCGCACGAACCTCGCTCGGAATAGCTTCGCCGGTCAACTTGTTCGGATAGCCGCCTCCGTTCAAGTATTCGTGGTGCATGGGAGCCCATTCGGGAATCGATCTGTAACGCTTTGGAAAGCTCATCTCATCCAGCATGCGCCGTGTCATTACCACGTGACCTTCCATGATATGACGTTCATCGTCCGTCAGAGTTCCTTTCCGCACGAGCAGACAATCCAGTTCTTCCTCGGTGAGGTACGGCGTCTCCCCTTCCGGGCCGTGCGCTTTTGTATGTCCGAGGTCGCGGATTGCCGCGAGTTTTTCGTCCGTCAGAAAACCGGCCTTGTCCGCGTACTCCACGAGTTCGCGCGCCGCGCGAAGTTCATCGGCGTTTCGGTTGCGTTCGTTCTCTTTGATCGAGCCTTTCAAATAATCGATCTCGTTTTGAAGCCCGATCGCCTGGAATCTGTGCATCACAGCGGCGGTTTTCGAACCGAGCCGGCTTTCTTTGTCCATAATTTCCAGCGGCACGACGAGTTTTCCGATGTCGTGCAGCAAAACGCTCATCATGAACTGCCGCTCGCGCGCCTCGTCGAATTTCGTATACCCGGAATCTTTCAGCCAGGTCATGAACTTGCGGGCGTATTTCGCCATGTTGCGCGTGTGGTTGGCGTTATAGGGACTGCGGGCGTCGATAGCCGCGGACATGACGCGCACGAAGGAGTCCAGAAGTTCCGATACCTCTTCGGCGTATTTTCTGACCGTCAAAGATATCGCCGCCTGCGAGGCCAGAGAAAGCAGCACGTGCTCAAGTTCCGTCGCGAAGGGAATGATTTTTCCTTCCTCGTCCATCGCGTTGACAAGCTGCAAAACTCCGATGACGTCGCCGTAGTCGTCCTCCATTGGCACAGCCAATGCCGAAATGATTTTGAGGCCGGTCTCGTTGAAAAATTCCCTGGGGCCGGTAAAGCTGTAATTTTTTTCCTCATCTACGTGTGCGACGTTGACGGTCCTTTTTTCGAGAACCGCGACGCCGCACACGTTATTCCGTGACAGTACCCTGGGCGCCGCCGCGCGCGGCAATGCGTCTTTCTCAGCGTTACCGCGATATCCCAACGATTTTAGTATCGTGTTCTTGAAGTACAGCGCGTTGTCCTCAAGGATGAACAGTGTGCCGGCGTCGCAGTTCGATATGTCTATCGCGGCTTCCAGAATAGTATTCATAAGTTTTTCGGCGTCTCTTTCGCGCGAAAGCGCTATACCTATATCCAATAATTTCTTCGCGTTAAGAATCACATTTTTTAAATCCCGTTTCACATATTCCAACTCCCTCGGATATTTTCCTAAAAAATAACATAAGAATCACTGTTTCGTAAACTGTGAAGTGTCGTTCAAAATATGTCAATCGTCTGAGAAAATGTCCGCTAAAAAGGACATAAGTCGTCCGTGAAAATGTCCGCTTTTAGTACTCGAAACTATCCGGTGGAGGATGGAGTGAGCCATCACCCACCGGATGTTCGTATCTAAGACGCGATCGCGTCGATTATGTTCTGTTGAGTTTGTTTTCCGCGTATCGACCCCTTCCTCCAAGGATGATTGGCTGCCGGTTTATAAGGCTTTCGCGTTTCTTTGACGTTTTCTTTTGCGACATCTTGGCTAAGACGTCGCGCACGTTCGATTTTTCTGAATTGAACGAATTTTCCTT
>Ga0099364_10003135_pt1 | contig 25925 bp, 18 predicted proteins | sample TergutTh196P3_FD_73070 | JGI IMG/M metagenome (GOLD analysis project Ga0099364, IMG submission 73070) | Microcerotermes parvus P3 segment gut microbial communities from Pointe-Noire, Republic of the Congo - Th196 P3 | ecosystem: Host-associated > Arthropoda: Insects > Digestive system > Gut ...
CAGGATATGATGTTTCTCGAAAAAAATGGTCGCCTTACTCAACTGATTTGAGTATATGTTATCCAACTTTTAGGCTTTGAGGTTCTTTTCTTAACTCGTTCGGGTTTCCTCGGTATAAACCTGCGTGTTTCCTCTTTATTGTCGATGATCACTGCGTTTTCCTCCCTTATATAGTTTAAAGGAAACCCACCGGCATTCGCCGGTGAGTTGCTCAATTACATTAGTGAATTAAACTCCACACTCCTCCTAGGGCGTGTTTGTAAACTACTCTGAACCTCTCTAAATACTGAGTTTTTTAGATTTACTGAAAATCGCTTCAAGATCAGTATTTACGCTATTTAAGGCGCATTTTTTCGTTGAGTTTTAAAACACGCCCTAAGATTTCTCATGCGACATTATCAAGAAACCCGCCGTTCTTCAAGCTCGTCAACCCAGGCTTTTAATGTGGCGAGCTTGTATTTGACTCGACCGTCCAGTCGCACAAATGGCGGCGCCGGGGTCCTGTCCCCCGGTGCGCCTTCGCTTCTGCTCTTTCGCAAGTACGACAAAGAAACCCCTAAAAATTTTGCTGCCTGTTTTTCATCCAGGAGAAGGGACAACGAAGTCGCGTCTACGCTTGCTGTAGGTTGTATGCGCCGACTCATGCCGCCCGCCTCCCTTCCGAGAGCCCACACAGCAACAGCCGAGGGAGCACCACGACCAAGGAAAAACTATTCGTTTGGATTATTTGGGGAATTACGTGAGGGGGGTAACGTCGCGCAGGTGGGTCTGATGAGTCAGAGTCTCCTCCGTCGTCGTCTCCACTTGAACTACTTGCAGTCGCCGTTTTCCTGTGACTGCGATACGAACGAGCACGGGCGCGGACTGGTAAAACTGGAATTGTTTTCTTGAGCGCATAAGAAATTTTGCAACGCAGTGATTGGTAAAGTTTCAAAGCTGCGTTTGAAACGTTCTCTAGGCGCGACTTAAAATCATCAGCTACGTCCGAGTTTTCGATAGCTTCCAACACACTAACTCTGATGATATCAGGTATCATTAGAATTCGCTCTTCAGCAGTCGTAAAGAAGGTGTAATCATTGAACAATTCTTCGTAGCTCACATCTCTCTCCTTTCCGTCGTCCCGCACCGGGGGCGGCTTTTCTTATTTCACGAAACTCACATACTTTAAACAAAATCTCCTTCGGATTCCCGTAGAACTCCGCCAAAATGCTTCGCGGAATTTCGGACTCAACTAGGATACATGCGCGGACGATATTATCAAGCATAGAAACACCTTAGTCAAGGTGCAAAGATTTTCTCGCTTTTCTTAAATTCCGTAAATAATCCGTGGAGAAATGGAAAAGGACTCAGGATAATTCCCCTGAGTCCTTGATATTTCTGGAGCCGACTTGCGGATTCGAACCGCAGACCCCATCCTTACCATAGAGACGGGTGTAAGATTTTTTTACCCTTGATATTTCTACCTATTCAGCTATAATCTATTATTACAGGTGATATTATCCTTGCTTCGTCTTGCCTTATTTTAACATATTTTTCGCTATTTTATTTTTGGCTAGAACGATTACAGAACGACGAGGTGATTCTATGAAAATCCATTTTACTCAAACCAAAGTTAATTCGATCGAGGCAGACCCAAATAAGCGGAAATGGTATACGGACGATCAAATTCAAAATTTGAAACTATACGTCGGGAAAACCGGAGTAAAAACATGGTTATTATATTATTACGACGATAAAGGTAAAAAAGCATGTTTAAAACTTGGGCCTGCCGACAAATTGACTGTAACTCAAGCCAGGGATTTAGCAAAAGATTATGGAGGTCGTATTGTTCGCGGTGAAAAAGTTAAAACACAAAAACCAACAGATAAATTAACATATGGAGAATTTTTGAAAAGCTACTACATAGAGTGGGTTGAGAATAATAGGAAAAGCGGCAAAGAAACTATAAAATCAATTAATAGAGCTTTTGGATTCCTCATGGAAAAGCCGCTCGATGAATTATCTATCATAGAAATCGAACAGTGGAGAACCAAATTGAAGAACCAAAACAAAAAGGCTTCGACAATAAACCGCCTTGTCGTTGCATTAAAGGCTTCCGTAAATTGGGCTGTTAAACGTGAGATTATTGAAGAAAATCCTTTGTCTCGTTTGGAACGCCTTAAAGAAAAAGACAGCAATTATAAAGTGCGTTATCTATCGAAAGATGAAAGAGTTAGGCTTTTTTCAGCTTTAAACGCGCGTGAAGAAAAAATACGCGCAGGAAGAAGCCGATACAACGATTGGCGCATTAAACGCTCAGAAAATCCTTTGCCTGAATTAGATGGAGAATTTGCCGATTATTTAAAACCAATGATACTAATATCCCTACATACAGGAATACGCCAGGGAAGTTTATTCGGTTTGAAGTGGGAGGACATTGATTTTACGAGTAATACGTTTCTAATAATACCTGAGATACATAAACCTGAGAAAAAACTGGACCTAGCAATGAATAGCAAAGTAGTGAAAATATTTTCCGACTGGAAAAAACAAACATACAATGGCAGTCCTGATTCTTTGATTTTCCCGTCACCAGTAACAGGGAAGCAATTCACTGATATTAAAACAGCTTGGTCGGGACTCTTAAAAGATGCCGATATCAAAAATTTCCGATGGCATGATATGAGACATGATTTCGCGTCACAACTTGTTATGAAAGGACTTGATTTAAACACTGTCAGAGAACTGATGGGACATGCCGACCTGAAAATGACTCTCCGATACGCTCACCTCGCTCCACAAAACAAACTCCGAGCCGTTGAAATTTTGGTTGACGATGAATTATGATTTCGTTGAACTGTCGATACGAAAGGATTTATAATTATGGTACAACTCCCTCCCTATTCGGGGAGAGAGTTGTATCATTTCTTCTTTCAAAAACGCATCACGGTAACTTCGATGTTCGTCTCACTCATAGCAAAATATTACTTAACGCCGATTTTTAATCTATCCGTTTGCCGGTCAACCTGATGTACGTACCCTTGATTTTGGGGTATTTTTTATCGTGTTCAATATACCCGTATTTGTTAAGTGCCGCAAGCATTGTCGGTATGGAATTTGTGGCGACACCCATTTTTTCGCGTATTTCCGTGATCTTCAAAATACCTTCTTTTTCACCGTTCAAGGCTTCCACGATGTTTTTATAAAATGTCTTGTGGAGCAACGGCAAATTTCCGTTTTCATAACGCTTTGTCAACCCAGGCCCTAATTTAACGCTGTCATCAAACGAAATATCTTTTTCCACCGTGTTTACGGGAGTGTCTACAGGAGCGTTCATGGGAGCGTCAATTTTCGCGTCCACGGCATTGAGCGCAGAAATCTCATCGACCTTTTCTTTCTTCATTTCCATGAGCTTTTTAATGTTTAGAGTTGGCATCTTTTATCTTCCTTTCTATTCCATGATTTTTTTGTAAAGGTCTACGAAAACTTTCCTATGTTTTGCGGTTAATCCAGTAGACCAAAGCCGCCCCGAAGCAATGTTAATCGGTATCATTTTCGTCATTGGCACGTCTGCAAGAACCTTATAATCCGACTCCGTAATCATTTGGCTCATTTGCGGCGGGAGGGTCAGGCCCATTTGTTTGAAACCAACTCTAACGAGCGATAAATTATCTTTCGTTTTACCGCATTTTTCCGCGAGATTGAAAACAAATTCCAAGTTCAAAACACTAAAAACGTCCGACATTACCGGAACCAAAATTGTCTCCGCAATTTCTATCGCTACGAGCGTCATGTCTTCCATAGCCGGAGGGCAATCAACGATCAACAAACCGCCTTTATCCTCTATCTCAATATCCTCGTCAGGAGCGTAAACACGCAAGTTTTCCTTGTACTTTGCGTTTTTTCCATGATCTAAAAAGATTGAAAGCGCGTCTCTGAAATTTTTTTGCGGGTCTAAATCAACCGCATAGATTGTCTCGCCGTTCTTCAACGCCTGTTCTGCGAGTATAACGGCCAGTGTCGTTTTTCCTACCCCGCCTTTTCTGTTCACCAGCGCGACCGAGCGTAAATTTTCTTGTTTCATAGCTCCACCCCTTCCTAAAAAGAATAATATAGCAATCACATCGAGGCGTCAAGTAGTAATTGCTTTTTATATGTATCAATTTCAATATGTATATTTATATCTTTTATTTTATATTTATTAATCGGCACATTTGCATATACCGAGGGGATTGTCATTCTGCCTCCGGCAGATACCGGCAAGCCCTCCAGGCGGCCCAAGAGGGCACAAAAAAGAATCTTGAAGGTAGAGATACCTTCGAGGTATTTCAAATCCGTTCTGAGGCGTTTATCAAGGACGTAAAAGCCAAACGTTAATACTACAGCATTGCGAAAACTAAAATCAAAACTCCAAGCAACATACCGCCGAGCGCGGCCCAAAGTTTTCTATCTCTGCGGATATCGAGCCGTTTGTCGTATACCCACGTACCAGTGCAGGCCACCGCCGAAAACAACATAAACCAACCGGCGCGTATTTGCGTAAATGCCATAATACCGCCGCCGTGGTCGAGGACTACCCCATTCAGACCGAGCAGATACGATAAGGCAGAGACAAAGCCCAGCATAATCACAAAATTTATCGCCACGCGCATTGTGAAAAATTCTTTTTCCTTCTCGAATAGCTCTTCGGCTCTTGCCTTAACGATACTGGTCATGTCCTTTAACGTGTCTTCACATGCTTTTGCAACCGTGTCTTTGAATTGCGCGTCGATTGCGTCCCTGAATTTTTTATGCTCTTCTACGATATTTCTTTCTTCTTTTGTGATTTCATCGAGGGTATCTTTTATCGAATCGACCGCCCTTGCCGCCGTGGTCATAAGTTCATCGGTTTTTTCCTCTATCCGTTCATTACAACGCTGATTTATGAGGTAAAGATAGATCATTTCTCTTACAACCTCGACGCCGATGTGATCGGAAAGCTCAAGGAATTCCCGGACTTCCTTATCGGTCAATTCCCTCTTCAAGATCGTTAAAGCGGCATCTTTCATACGGGCGTTAAAACTGCTTCTATCCATTATTCACCTTCTCCTTCTTCAGAAGAATCAACAAAATATCCCGTTATTTCAAACATTTTATATACCTTTTCACGCCATGAATTAAACAAGGCTCTTTCAAAAAAAATGAGCTGCTCTGGTATGTCTTCTATCGCTACTCTCTCGCTATACATTTTGAGAGAAAACAAATCGTTGAGTGAGGGGAAATCCATAACATCGTCCATCGAAAAGCGGCTCAAAAATAACTGTTTGTCTTTTCCTTTTGTCAATCTATTGTTGAGAATGACGAAATCCTCGGCAGCGCCGTAATAATTATTCCGTATCGGGAAAATCTGACCGTAATCAATTATTTTCAAGTATTCCAGCAGATGGTCAACCGAATCTACCTGCCTGTTCATCGGCCAGAAAGTCACTAATTTAATCCCACAGTCTTCAAGGGAAGATTGAAACATTTTCCCGAACTGAGTTATCCCGCTATTACCTTTTGCGGTATTCAAAACCATAAATTTATCTTGGTGTTCATATATTATCCGCGCAAGATTCAGCCAAGCCGTCTCTGTTTCATCTAAGGCAACCGTCTCCGTGGGTATCTTTTTCGAGTATATTTTAGCGACATCGGGATTTGTCGAATCTGTTTCAATAAGCATGGTTTGTTTCTTTCCGTGATACCTTGATAGCAAAAAGTCTATCAAAGCCATAGAAACAAAACTTTTTCCCACGCCGCCCTTGGTGCCGCCAATATAAAACAAGGTATTTCCCATTATTTTTTATTTCCTCCTCACGCTAAATCGTTTATCGTAAACTTTTTCGTCAAAGGGTCAATCGTGACTGCCTGCGGATTTTCTTGTGCCTCTTTTGCTTTTATTTCCGCCCTTCTTTTCGCAATCTCATCTTTCTCTTTTTCCCTTTGTTCTATCCTTCTTTGCGTTCTTTCCTCTTCGGTCAAATTTTGTATAAGAGGGCTATTTCTTTCAGTTGGAACCGAGGCCGGAACTTCGAGCGGAACGCTTTTCCCATCTTCCGCAGGAACTTCATTTTGCGTTGTTTTCACAGGGGAGGTAATACTTTTTTGTGTGTCATGATTTGTTTTTTGTCTCTCTTTTCGCCGTCTTTTTTCCCAATATAACGTGTTCTTAAACGTCTTTAATGTCGTCTTCGGAGGCATTATGTTTCTTTCTTTTAGCACGTCAAGAATATTTTGGAGTAAATACCCTCCCTCCTGCATTTTAACGATATTCTCATACCACTCGTGAATTATCCTTGTTGTTCTTCTAGGCAGTATTGACAACCTTTTATTAATTTCTTGAAGTTCTTCATTAAGCATTTTTTCACCTCTTTTTCGATGGTAAATTGCTTATTCTTTTTTGTCAAGTGAGATTTTACAGTCTTTCGTCAGGTTTTTTTAGTCTTTTGCTAATCTTTTTGCAGCCTCTTTTAGATTTTTAACAGTCTCCTTTAGTTTTTTTGCAGTCCTTTTACAGCCTCTTTAAGTCTTACCGCAGTCATTCCATAGCTTTATTACAGTTTTATTGCAGGCTTACTTAGGTTTTCATCAGTCTATTTACAGTCTATTGCCAAAATAGAGACTTCAAAGCTATAATCCAGGGGACAAGCTGGGAATTGTCGGACAAAACTCTATCGAGTTTTAGCCTACAATTCCCGCTCCCGCAATCGGCGGCCTATCGGCCTTCTCTCACGGGCAGCTTGCCCCTGCGGGGAGCCAAAGATAAAAGACATGACACACCATATGACACACCGAAAAAGAGGGGGAGTCTATATGGCGAGGACGACAGAAGAACGGATACATAAACTCTCCGTCCGGTTGACGGAGCAGGAATATCAGGAAATAAAAACAAATGCGGAGATAGTAAGCATGGGGCGCTCGACGTATGTGAGAAATCGAGTATTGGGACACAGGATTAAATCACGCTTAAATCTAACGATGATAGCCGAATTACGCCGCATCGGAGGGCTTCTGAAATTGGTACACATGGAATCAAAGGGAGCATATAGTGAAAAGACTATGGAAATGCTAAATGAATTACAGTTTTATGTAAAAAAATTATCTGCTGAAAAGGAATAAAAATAATGATAGGCATAGTCGGAGAAAAAAGAAAATCAGGACAATCTTCCTTCGCTGACCTTATTGGTTATATGAACGATAAGAACCCTGAGCGTGTTGTCTTCAAAGGTTTTACAAACATCATATATTCTGAAAACGTCGTAGAGGAAATGGAGGCCGTTGCAGCCCAAAATAAACGTTGTAAAGACCCCGTTATGCACCTGATTTTATCGTGGCGCGAAATGGAAAATCCAACGGAAAAACAGGTAAAAGAAGCGGCAGAAATCGCGCTGAAAGAAATGGGCCTTGAGGAATGTCAAGCAGCATGGAGCTTACATGCAGATACACAGAATCATCACCTTCATATCGCCGTAAATAGGGTACATCCAGAAAGATACAACGCTATCGACCCGGCGGGAGGTTGGACGAAGAACGCAATCCATAGAGCGGCGCGGAAAATCGAATTGGCGCAGAGTTGGGAAATAGAGCAAAACGGAACTTATTATGTGACCGCCGAGGGCAAGCTTAAATTGAAGCCGGAAGACCCCGCGAAAGAGAAATTTTCCAAGACCGCCCTCGATATCGAAGCGCATACAGCGCAGAAAAGCGCGGAGCGAATTGCCAAAGAAACCGCAGCCCCGATAATGCGATCCGCAAGTACATGGGAAGAGCTACACGCAAACCTCGCCGTAGAGGGAATTGAGATTATAAAAAAAGGAAGCGGCGCGGTACTAAAAATCGGCGAAGATTATGTAAAAACGTCTACAGCCGGAAGAGATTTAAGTATGTCGAAGCTCACGGCAAAATTAGGAGATTTTGAGCCAAAATCACAAGAAATAAAACCCGCAGAACGTGAACCGGAAGCTATTGAAAAAGTAGAAGAACGCGACGTGAAAGCCGAATGGGAAAGTTACATTGAAGAACGAGATAAATACCACACAGAAAAAAAAGCGGCCCAAAAAGAATTTTCCAAACGCCATAAAGAAGAATATAAACACCTAAAAAAAGCACATAAAGACCAAAGAAAAGACCTCTTCAAAGAATCATGGATAGGGCGAGGCAGGGAATTGAACGCCGAAAAAAGCCTGCTCGCCGCAAGTCAAGCGAAAGATATTCTCGACCTGCGGGAACAGCAAAAAAAGGAAAGAGAGCAACTCTCCGAGAAATACGGGCGTCAATTCGATGGATTCAAGAAATGGCTTGAAAAAGAGAAAACTCCAAAGCCTTCATTGTCTTTTCGCTACACGGAAAATGGAGCGATTTACACCGAAGGCGGATCTCACGACCAGAATAAACCGATTGATATACGCTCTTTTTACTCAAAAATGGTGCGCTTTGGGCGTTTGGGAGGCGTAGCCTACGCCAAAGGAACTGAGCAGAAAGCCGCCTTTATCGACTACGGAAGGAAAATTGTGGTAAACGACCAGTTTTCCGAAGAATCAATTTTGGCAGCTTTGCAGTTGGCAAATCAAAAATGGGGACAAAGCATTTGCATTCAAGGAACGGACGAATATATAAAAACCTGCCTCAAAGTTGCGAAAGAGCATAATTTACGCATTGATAACTATAACGTAAACGTACCAGGGGAAAGAGCGGAAGCGCAGAAAATTGAAAATATCGAGCAAGGAAGGGAGTTGCCGCAAATGGCTGTCTCGAAGCGCGAAACTTTCAATACTTATGCAGACGCCGTAGGAGCCGAGCGTTTTCGAGTTGTCGTTACCGAGTTTACAAAAGCAGGTACTAAGGCATTCATATTCGACAAGCAAAACGGTGGGGAAAACGGGAAAACCAAAGAGGAAATCAGCAACGCAATGGGTAAATTCGCATCATGGGCGTACTATCACAAGAACATAAACGTCGTGCCGATGAGCGCCGACAAACATCATATCCTCGTGGACGACCTTACCGCCGACAATCTGAAACGCCTGAAAGAAGACGGCTACAGACCGGCCTGCGTGATCGAGTCGAGCCCAGGCAATTTTCAGGCTCTTTTAACCGTACAGAGCTTGACCGGCGAATCTCAAAAAGACCGAGAAGCCGCCAATCGCTTGACAAAAGAGCTTAACACCGAATATGGGGATAAAAATCTTTCCGGAGCGGTACACGCCCACAGGCTACCGCCATTTGCAAACTATAAGCCAAAACACGAGCGCGGCGACGGGACTTTCCCGGAAACAAAACTCACGGAGGCGAACGGCGGGATTTGCGATAAAGCCCTTGAAAAATTAGGGACATTGCAAGAGGTTATCAACAAGGAACGCGAAGCCATAGAAGCCACCAGAGCGAAGGCAATGCGCGAATCTCAGGCGCGAGCGCAGAAAGGGCAGAGCTACGCCGACGATCCCAGCGGAGCATATTGGGCACACGCAAAAGATATCATGGCTAAAACCGGCGTTGACAACTATTCAACCCTCGATGGTATGATAGGCATACGTATGAGGGTAACAGGCTACACGCCGACCCAAGTATGCAGCGCCATTGAGGAAAACGCCCCCGCCCTGCGGCAAGGGGGATTATCTTCCGAAGAATTCCAAGAAAAATATCCTAATCGGGATTGGCATAGATACGCGCAAGAGACAACCGATAAATTCGTTTTCGGCGGCCGCGGCTATCGGCAATTTGCCGACGCCGAACCTTACGCGCCATACTTCTACAAAGTGGAAGGACGCGATTACAAAGCCGAAAAAGCGGAACAAAAGCAGACGCAAGGGCAAATGCGTATTCAAGGCATGGGAATTGACGATTAACGGAGGTCACGGACATGGCGACAACAACAATGCCAACATCAAAATTAGAACGCATAAAAGCCGTAGCCGACGAGCAAGTACAAGAAATCTTTTCTTCCGCAGGCATCTACAACAGTTTCCTTGACACAGCAGCCCGAATGTACAAATATCCGTTCGTGGATCAAGTGTTGATACATGCCCAACGGCCAGATGCCACCGCTTGCGCGTCCTTTAATTTATGGAATAACCACTTTGACCGGCGAATTACACGCGGCTCACACGGGATAGCAACAATCGGGAGCGAAGAAAACCCGAAATTATCTTACGTGTTCGACGTAGCCGATACTCGCGCCGCGTCGAACAACCCGAAGCGCGAGCCGACTCTATGGGCAATCACATCGGAAAACGAAGAATCTATTTTCAGGCGTTTGAAAGAACAGGCCCCGGAAAGCAACAGTTTGACGGAAGCAATCGCTGAAATGATTGAAAATACGGCGTATGAAATCGGATATACCAGAAGTTCCCTCGAACCTCTTTTTGTAAACAGCGTAAATCATATGGTGAGAGCGCGGTGTGGCTTGGAGCCATTATATATCACTGGAAAAGACCTCGAAGACATATCCCTTGATACCGACCTGTATAATCTAGGTACAGACATTGCCAGAACGTCAGAAACAATTTTACGCGGCATCGAAGGTCATGTAAAACAGCACGAGAACGAACAAAAAATAGAAAGGAGAGAGAATAATGCGGAGGAGCTTCGAGTACCGGAGAGAGGGAGATTATTTCTACCCGATGATAGCCGAGATCGAGGAAATCCCGGAAACGAGGCCGATACTGAAATATGGGCATCTACGAGGGGAATTCTTGAAGGAACACAAGAAAGGAATGTACCTGCGCCTGAAACTGGACGGAGCTATGAACAAACACTTGGCGGACGCGCAGGAGGAAGCCTCGGCGATAGTGGAGAAGCTGAAAGAGAAAATGCTGGAGGAAGACCCCGGCCCGGACAGGAACACGGAGCCGTGGAAGTGGGTGCAGCACGTGAACATGATCGAGGCCCAAGCGGAAGAGATAATGTACCACGAGTACCTATATCTGTAGACGCGGAAGAGGAAGAGCGGGATTTACAAGAATTCTTAGCTCTAAACAACCTTGTCGCCTTCCCCGGCGTTGAAAAATATTATCACGTCGGGGACGTTTATACTTTTGACGACGGCAGCCGATACCGGTTTCTCGGCGACCTCGACGGGAAAATGGAATTCGTGAATGCCAACGACCGGCGATTTGAAACTCTTTCCCTCTCACAAAGCAACCTATCTTTTCTTCTATGGAACAATAAGGATCTGCGCGGCAATCAAAACGAGTACAGAAACAGGCTTAACGACCCAGAGCAGCAAGGGGGAATGATACATTTCATCGGAGGCGACACTATCTATCTTCCCAATCGCGTCACATTGGAAGTTTTAGGAAGAGACGGAGATACTTTCCAGGTCTACCGCTCACTTGCTGAAAGGATTGTCATAAGCCACGACGAATTTTTGAAGCGTACCACGGCACCTATTCAACAAACGCAAACCGCCGCCCCCGCCGCGCCTCAACAACTTAATTTGTTTGAAACGTCCGAAATCTCCACTACACAGATTAAAACGCCTGTAATACCCATTCAAGCGCGAACTCCACCTCGGCAGCTTAGTTTATTCGACGACGATACCCCCATGATCGAGGTCGGGGGAGAAAGAGCGCCACGACCAACGCAACCAAGAGAACCTCAGATATCAACCGCCGATAGAATTAAAACACTCGACGGCAAGGACTACGGCATAGATATAGGCATGAACAGCCGATACCTCATCGACAAAGTTTATGACGAACTCATGGAGCCGGAGTATCAGGCGCGAATTGATAACTGGACTTGGGACGAAAAAGAACACGAGGATATAGAAGGAAGAGAAAGGCGCCTTCCGACAATCGAAGAGCTAAAGCAATTTGACAGCGAATCCGGCTATGTCAATGAACAGACTATAAAAAAAGCATGGGACATGATTTTAGAGGCGCGGCAAGAGTTTATATCCGACCGCACAGATTTAATGATGGACGTGCTGAAAGACGACGGTTACAACATCGTCGCAATCGACAGAAGCCGACAACCCGACAGCTTTTACTTTACCGTCCAGAAGGGAGAAGACGCGGAGCAGTATACCATCAGATTCTCCGACCATTATGCTTATCACGAGGAAAATGAGCTAATCATATGGTTTTCCGATAACGTTGAAAAAAATCTCAATGATATAAACGAATTCTTGACGGGAAAAGAAAAAGAGCATCAAGAACCAGAACGGCAAGACAGCCGCTACGATTATGAATTTAATGGTGTATTGAGGGCCTTACTCGACGAGGACGGGATAAAGCAAATTGACGACCTCGGCGACAACAGCCTAACGGAACTTCAAAACGTAATTACGTCAACATATCTCTCTCAAAATCGCGGTAGAGAGGGCACACAGATCAAACTCGGCGACGGAACACAGCTAAATGTCTTCTTAGGCGAAAAGGGGATTGGGTTTACCCATCTTGATTCAAGCCGGAAACCTCCTCTCGGAACGCCCGACCAAAATTCTATGAATTGGCTTGAAGTCACATCTCGTATTTCGTCCATGAAGAGCGCCGGACAATGGTTTTTGGAAGGCGAAAAAATAATCCGTGAAACACCGGAGCCGTTGATCTTCGATGCGGATGTAGCCGGTGAAATCTTGAAAGAACGCGCCGAGGCTCGTACCAAACAGACATCGGAGCCGGAACGTGAATTCAAAGAGATAGAAGAAGCCATAGCCCGTGCCGAATCACGTAAGGAAGCCAAAAAACAAAGTGTACAGCCATTTGAAAATGTTCGTATGCCGTCCGGTTTATTTGGAACTTTAATTGACAACGAGAAAAGGACACAAAGACCGCTCGAAAAAGCCAGAATAGAAATGGTCAACGCATTGGAAGCCGGAGATGAACCGGCGATGGAAACCGCCCATGCTTCCTTTTTAAGAGCAGAAAAGATTGCAGATGCTTGGCAGGAAATTTTACTGGACACACTGAAGGAATTAAAAGAAGGGAACCAGGATAAAGCCCGTGAAACACTGAATAAATGGAACCTATACGCATTTGAAGATCAATTCGACGCGCAGGAGGCAGAGCTTCAAATTTCTCCGGAAGTTCGCCGAACAGAACAGCCGGAACCGGAGGAATCTCAAGGCGAGACGAGCGTTCCTTCTCACCAACCTCGTGCCATTGGAGAATCCGTCCTTTTACCAACGGTATACAACGACAGAGGTAATCTGAACCGCGAGGGAAAGCGTAAACGAGTAACCGTGGCGGAGCCTATTGGGAAATATCAAATCTACACTACCAGTGACAAAAGCGGAATTGAGCAGGCTTACGTCATGACCGACAGTGGACGGCTGATTCTTTGGGCTAACAAAGACAGCAGAAGTTTAACCGAACATGGCGAAGACAATATAACTCGTTCATTTACGGAAGCAATTAAACATGTTGAGGAAACCTTACGTCTCTCTGATAAATGGGTTGACTTTAATGCGGCGGCAATCGCCAATCGGCTGGAGGAAGCCGACAAACACAACGCCCCGATACGGGAGGCCCGCGAACTGAAATACGCCGAGGAAGCCGCCGCCCGCGATATTGCCCGCAAAGAAGAAGCAAAAGAAAGAGACAAAGCATACAACAACGCCGTTGATGAAATGAGCAGGGCGCTTGTCCGTGGAGAACATGTAGAAATTCCGGTTGAATTCGACAAAAATCCGCTGTTAGGCTTAATGGAGCTTTACGACGTTGACATTGCGCCGCCCACAAAAGGCTGGATTAACAAGCACGTCACGGCCGTGCAAATGGCAGAAAACGGCGTTCTACGCACGTGGGGAAAGATTCAAGAGACTACAGAATCCTATCAACGGGCAATGAAGGATTTGCGCCATGCAATGGAGATAACCCCCATTGAAGAACAACGAGCAATATTAGCCGCTGCCCGCGAATTTTTGAACTCCGAACAAGCTGATTATGTTGTCCGTTCTCCCGTTGGATTTGACCATAGAAAAGCCGCCTCAGATATTCTTGTCAGTATTTCAGAGCAAAAACCGAGTTTAGCAGACGATTTACTCGGCATTCTGCCTATGCAAAATGACAGCGGAAAAGTGACTTCTGCGTTTAAGGAGGTTGTGAGAGGTCATTTTGATGATTTAACGAATGTATCTATAGATGGCAATGATACATCTATTTTATTTCTTAATGATTCAATAGAGCTTGCATGGACAGAGTATGGTGTTCCGCATTCGGAAAGTATCAGATGGTCAGCCGCAACGGGAGTTTTTTTGGAAATGTCACGCGAGGGAACCGGCATATTTTGGGGAGGCGACGAAGAACAAGCCCTGGTACCGGCTACCGAACAGGCATTTTTAGACTCGGTTGATAAAATCGGAAAGACCCTCGCTCTTGGACTCCGAGCAGACATTACAGATCAATTTGATGAAAGCCCATTACTCGCACTGTTTGATCTTTATAACATCGAAGCCTCTTCACAAGAAAGAGAATGGATTAGCTCTTATGCAGGAGGAATCCAACTTTTTGATAACGGCTCTTTGCGAATGTCTGGTGATACAGAAGGAATGCCAAATGGTGCCGCAAGCTCTATTGTAAAGTTAATACTTGCAATAGAAAAAACTCCCCCAAATGAACAACGCGCAGGGCATAAAATGGAAATCCTCGACGAACAAGAAGCGGATTTTCGCAAGCGAGCCGAAGAAGCAGCAGGCCAAAACCTCGACGATCAAGCCGCTATACTTGGTTTAGACCCGAACTACGCCGACCATACAAGAGCACGTATGCATTTAGAAAAAGAAGAAACGGCGCGGAGAGACGAGGAATCTCAGAATCAAACCTCTACCGAGCCTTTTACCGAAACTCCCGTACACACAGCGGTTAATTTCCGCATTCCCAACAACGATTACGGCAAGGGAGGCGGCGCGAAAACCCGTTACCGCCAAAACGTCGAAGCAATACGCACCCTTCAAATGATCGAATCCGAGGACAGGCTGGCCACCCGCGAAGAGCAGGAGGTATTATCCAAATACGTAGGCTGGGGAGGCTTATCCCAAGCATTTAGCGAGCGACATGAGAACTGGAGCAACGAATATCAGGAGCTAAAATCGCTCTTGCCGCCAAACGAGTATGAATCCGCGAGAGCGACCACTTTGAACGCTCATTACACAAGCCCCGAAGTCATAAACGCAATCTACGAAGGAGTTAAAAACCTCGGTTTTACAAAGGGAAATATCCTCGAACCTTCAATGGGCATCGGCAATTTTTTCGGCATGTTGCCTGAAAGTTTTTCAGAATCTAAACTCTACGGAGTAGAGATAGATTCCGTCACAGGCAGGATAGCAAAGCAGCTTTACCAAAGCGCGGACGTACAAATAAAGGGATACGAAAAGACCGATTTTCCACCCAACTTTTTTGACTTGGCAATCGGCAACGTACCGTTCGGATCGTACCAAGTCGCAGACCCCAAATTCGACAAACACAACTTCAACATCCACGACTATTTCTTCGCAAAAACAATCGACAACGTGAGGCCCGGAGGCGCTATAGCCTTCATTACCAGCAAAGGGACAATGGACAAAAACAACCCTTCCGTTCGCCGGTACATCGCCGAACGTGCCGAACTTCTCGGAGCCATACGCCTACCTAACAATGCCTTTAAGGACAACGCCGGAACCGAGGTAACGACCGATATTCTTTTCCTGCAAAAACGAGAACAGCCCATCGTAATCGAGCCAGACTGGATTCATCTCGACGAAACCGAGGCTGGAATACCCATAAACAGCTATTTCAAGGAACACCCTGAAATGGTGCTTGGCAGAATGCAGTACCACTCCAATATGTACGGCAACGAAGACGAGACGGCATGTATACCGTTCCCCGGACGAGAGAACGATCTACCGGCATTGCTGGAAGCCGCAATACAAAACATTCAAGGGCAAATAACCACATACGAACGACCGGAATCGGAGGAGACGCTATACGCAATCCCAGCAAACCCCAACGTCAAAAACTGGAGTTATACACTCATCGAGGACGATATTTACTACCGCCGAAATTCGCTTATGTTCAAGCAGGAATTATCGCCTAACGATCACCAGCGTTTCACGGGAATGCTTCATGTTTCTCAATCCGTAGACCGCCTCATCGAGTATCAAATAAACAACGCAGCGGACGACGCCATAAAAGACGAACAAAAGCGCCTCAACACCCTTTATGATGATTTTGTGAAAGAATACGGCCCCATAAACAGCAAACAGAACGCAAAATTGTATTTCAACGACTCCGCGTACAACATACTCTGCTCCCTCGAAAAGCTCGACAAAAACCGCAACGTAATAGGCAAATCCGATATTTTTGAAAAGCGAACGATACGCCCTCACGTAACGCCCGACAAAGTTGACAACGCACAGGACGCGCTTGCAATCTCTTTGTCGGAAAAGGGAAAGATAGACTTTGATTTTATGACCGAAATCAGCGGAATAGAAAAGGAAAAAATCGTAACAGACTTGGAAGGCGTCATTTTCAGAAATCCAGAGACACGAGACAATAACGGCGAGTTTATTTTTGAACCGGCAGATAAATATTTATCCGGCTCTGTTGTCCATAAACTGGAAATCGCGAGAAAACTTTATGAAGAAGGCGATCACTCGCTCGAAAAAAACATTGAGCACCTCGAAAAAGCCCAACCAGCAAGGTTAGAAGCTGAAGAAATTGATATAAAACTCGGCGCTTATTGGGTAGACCCCAAATACGTCAGGGATTTTATAATCGAAACTTTTGAAACCCCGGACAGGCTAAAAAGTTACATCAGCGTCGAATACTCCAAAGCGACCGGCGAATGGAAGGTTGACGGGAGCAGAATGGATCCCTCAAATCTTTTAGCCTCGACAACATTCGGAACAAAACGAATAGACGGGTATGATTTGGTGGAAGATATACTAAACAGCAGGGAACCCGTTGTTTACGACGTAGACGGGAAAGACAGAAAACGAAACGGCGAAGAAACCACCCTCGCCCAGCTACGGCAGGAAACGATAAAACAAGCCTTTAGAGATTGGGTATTCCAAGACCCCGACCGGCGCAACGATCTTGTTGAAAAATACAACGAAAAATTCAATTCAAAGCGTTTACGGGAGTACGACGGCAGCCATTTGTTGTTCCCCGGCATGAACCCGGACATTGACTTACGGGAGCACCAGAAAAACGCCATAGCGCGTATCGTATACAACGAAAACACGTTACTTGCCCACGAAGTCGGAGCCGGAAAAACTTATGCAATGGCCGCCGGAGCAATGGAAAGTAAACGCCTCGGACTGAGCAATAAAAACCTTATCGTTGTACCAAAGCATTTGACCAAACAGGTCGCCTCCGATTTTATGCGCCTGTACCCCTCCGCCAACCTTCTCGTGGCCTCCGAAAAAGATTTTACGAAAGAGAACCGCAAAACATTTTGCGCGCGAATCGCAACCGGCGACTACGACGCCATCATAATGGGACATACTCAGTTCGAGAAAATTCCTGTTTCAAAAGAACGGCAAGAGCGTTTTATAACAGAACAGATCGACACGATTGTGGAGGAAATCAGGCAGGCAAAGGAAGAAAATGAATCAAACTTCCAAGTCAAGCAGATGGAAAAAACCAAGAAAAACTTTGAGGCAAAATTGACCCGCCTAATGGCGAACGAACGCAAAGACGATATGCTCACCTTTGAACAGTTGGGCATTGACAAACTTTTCATAGACGAGGCCCATTCCTTCAAAAACCTTTACATGCACACGAAAATGCGTAACGTCGCCGGAATCCCGCAGACCGAAGCGCAAAAAAGCGAAGATATGTTCCTGAAATGCCGCTATATGGACGAAACGACGGACGGAAAAGGCATCGTGTTTGCGACGGGCACTCCGGTCAGCAACAGCATGACCGAGCTTTACACCATGATGAGATACCTACAGTACGACACCCTGAAAGACTTGGGCATGGAACATTTCGATTCATGGGCATCGGCTTTCGGCGAATCAATAACCTCGACGGAACTCGTTCCGGAGAGCAGTAAATTTCGTATCAATACCCGCTTCGCAAAATTCTATAACTTGCCGGAACTTATGTCTATCTTCAAGGAAACCGCAGATATCAAAACCGCAGACACGTTGAACCTTCCGCGACCGGAGGCAGAATATATCAACGTGCTTGTAAAGCCTACTGTGGAACAAAAAGAGCTTGTCAATTCCCTATCCGACAGAGCGGATTTAGTACGAAAGCGAATCGTTGAGCCAACCGAGGATAACATGCTTAAAATCACAAACGACGGACGCAAAATAGGGCTTGACCAAAGGCTTTACGATGAAGATTTACCGGACGACCCTAAAAGCAAACTCAATGTATGCGTAGAAAATGTGCATCAAATATGGGAGGAAACCAAACCAAAATCTTTAACACAGTTAGTATTTTGCGATCTCTCAACGCCTTCGGATAAATTCAATCTTTATGACGACATAAAGAAAAAACTAATGGAATCCGGCATTCCAAAAGAAGAAATAGCCTTTATCCACGATGCAAAGACCGACGACGCTAAAGCAGAACTCTTTGAGAAGGTCAGAAACGGCGACGTTCGCATTCTCTTGGGCTCTACACAAAAAATGGGAGCTGGCACAAATGTACAGAATCTTTTGATCGCAGAACACCACTTAGACTGCCCTTGGAGGCCCAGCGACCTCGAACAGCGCGTGGGAAGAATATTGCGTCAAGGCAACGAAAATGAATCGGTCAAGATTTTCAGATATGTTACAGAGGGAACATTCGACGCATATTTATATCAGACGGTCGAGAACAAGCAAAAATTTATCTCACAGATCATGACCTCGAAAAACCCTGTGCGCTCCTGTGAAGACGTTGACGAAATGGTATTGAACTACGCCGAAATAAAGGCCCTTTGCGCCGGAAATCCTCTTATAAAAGAAAAAATGGAACTCGACGTTGACGTAACAAAGCTGAGAGTCGCCAAATCTTCACATTTCAGCAATATTCACAAGCATCAGGATAATTTACGGAAACGCTATCCGGAAGAAATAGCAAGGTACACAAAAAACATCGACATCGACAAAAAAGATTACGATATTTTCATGCTTTCAGGAGGGAACAATAAAGAGAATTTCGTGATGAAGGTATCAGGCGTAAACCACACAGAAAGAACAAAAGCCGGTGAAGCTATCATGGCGGAGCTTGAGGCCATGAGCAGGGGAGAAAAGAAAGAGATCGGAATGTACAACGGCCTTACGCTGCTGCTCGAAAGAACAAAAAAAGACGAAAAATATATAGGCGCGAAAGGGCACCGCGAACATTGGACACAAATGGGAGAATCCGCCACGGGTAATATCACGCGGCTTAACAATGTCTTCTTGGAAATTCCAAAAGCAAACGAATACCGTTACTCTCAAGTAACCGAGCTACACGAAAAAATGAAAACAGCCCAGGAAGAAATTAAAAAGCCATTCCCCCGCGAAGAGGAACTAAATCAAAAACAGGCGCGGCTTGCGGAAGTCAACATACTTTTGAGTAAAGACGCGGAACCGGAACGGGCGAATCAGGGCGCGGAGCAAGAAGAAAACAATGAGGAAAACCAAGAAGAAATCGCGATGCTGAATGTAGCGAAGCTAAAAGAACGTGAAACCTTAATTCTCTCCATCAATAAGGAGACAGGGTACTGCAATCAATTCATCGAAGCGGAGGACAACCAGAGTTACAAAGGGAAATTGCTTGCCGTAGGCGAACATTTAGCGGCACAAGAAACTGATTATTGTAAAGTAACTTTTCACGACCTCGCAAAAAGCCCTGAAATCGTGGAAGCCCTGCGTGATTCTTTTGCCGCAGGGCTCGATGTACAAATTGATTACCAAAAATCAGCAGATGAAAAAAGTAACGTTTCGTTATATAATATAGAGAAAGTTGACTTTTCTACAGAAAGAAATAACAGTCATAACAACAATAACGGAGGTTTTGAAATATAAGAAAAAGGAGGATTATAGATGGACGACCAAAAGACGGAAGGAAAAGAACTTTTGGATTTATTATGCGCTGATCCTCAGATTGATACTCCGCAACCGGAAGATATCGACAATTACGGGGGAAATACGGACGAATCAAATTACATCGACGACTACCGCCAACCGGAGAAAGATTAAGCACAAAATAAAAGAGGGGACAAAAATGTCGAAAGGAACACGCGATAAAAGAGAAGCATTCGCAGCCAAGAGCGTTCAAATGCTCAACAGCGGGACACCTTTTTTCAACCGTCTTGGCGCATCTCCTTTCCCTCAAAAAAACTTTGAATCCGGCCGATCATACCAAGGCGTAAACGCCTCATACCTCCAAGACGCGATGATGGAAAAAGGGTACTATGCCGCCGATTGGATGACCTTCTCGGACGCTAACAAGATGAATCTTTCCGTCAGAAAAGGTGAGCAGGGCGTACTACTGGAAAACTGGCAGGTGAAGGAAGGGAAACCCCATTGCGAGGGGTATAAGGTCTTCAACATACAGCAACTCGAAGGCGACCACCCGAAACTGAGAGAGCGCCTCGAACACTATCAGCAGCAAACCCCGCTTCAAAACGCCTTCAACGCCGCGAATTTCTTTTTGGAAGCGCACGGCAAAGATTACATACGCCCCGAAGACAACACCGTAAAAGATTTTCAAAAAGCGATTGCCGCAGCCGTCAATGAGAGATCAAAAACAATGTACCCAGGTCAGGACGTTTCTTTATCGAGCGCGATAGCCACATCTTTTGTACTGCAAGAACTTGGCTTGCCACAACAACAGCCCTGGGAAACCGAAAGGTCACTGATGAAAGGCTGGGCAAGCATCATACAACAAGACGACAAAGAACTTTTCCGCTCAGTAAGAGACAGCAACAAGGTCATGACAGATGTTATGCTCACATATAATCGAGAAGTGGAGTTATCGAAGACCTCCGCGCACGACAGAATACAAGTAGGGCAGCGCGACATAGACGCGGTAATAGGCTTCGCAACCCCAGCAACGCCAAATGGCAAAGGCGACATTTTACAGGCATACGCCATGACAGCCGACAAAAACGCCTTCGCTCAAAATCTCCCGAATCTTTACGGCGAAATTGACGGCTCAATACACGACACGCAAAACAAAGCTCTTTTAAGGTACTCTATGAACGAAGATGGGGTTACTCTGCGTAAATCCCTTGCAAATTCCCAAATAACCGAAACGACAATAAGCTGGAATGACTTTTCAAAACAGGTCGAATCAAGTATCACTCAAGGACGCTTTATGTCGCAAGATCGTGACAAAGAGTTTTCTTTGGAAAACCCAAATCAGCTATCTTTTGACGTAGACCAAGATGGAAATTTCAAACAAGAGCTTTTAGATACCGCAAGAGAAGGTCTAAAACACGACAGCGGCTTTTATGTAGGACAAGATGATACCGAGGCGAACCGGCTGAAACAAGAAGCGCAGCAAAAGACAGCCGAGGCGACACGCGCCGAGCAGATGACGCAAGGGGCGCGGCAAATGCCGAGGGGAAACGATTCAAACCTCCGTGGCGCAAACCTGAACGCGAATCAAGAGGCCGTCGTCAACGCCGTGAATAAATCCACCACTGAAATTGCCGATCTCCGGAGCGAAGCCGCCACGCTTAACGAACAGGCTGGGAAAACCGGCTTCATGGCCGCAATGGACGAAGTCAAAGCGTATTTTGAAGACAACGGCGTCAAAAATTCCTTTTCCATCGCCCCAAACGACGGGCAGGAATACTACGGCAAAGTCATCGGCATCGTCGGAGAAGCCCCCGACAAATTCGCCATACAGCAAATCGCGGACAATCAGGCCGTCATTCACCAAGTAACGGAGATCTCACGAGAGGAAAGCCTTCTGACAAATGAAGAAATGGCCATCATATCGGACGCCGGAGCTATACATTCAGTCACCACAATGCGACAGGCCCTAATGGAAAAAGAGCGCGAGGAAGAGCTTGGCGACAGGGAAGCCTAACCATATATTTCACGCCGGCGACGGAGCAGAAAAAAGCTCCCTTGCCGGTCTCAGAATGTGAGGGGGAGAAATGAGCAAACGCAACAAACGCCAAGGCAAAAAGCCCGACAAAGAAGGAGAGCGACAGGATATGGCAGCCAACGATCTCGAAGAAATAACCGGCGACGAGGAAACAAAAGCGCCGGAAGACGAAAACTTAAACAAAGAGCCAGAAGAAGCGAAGGCAGCGGAAACCGACGAAAGCCCAGGAGAAAACGAAAGCTCAAACGCCCAAGCCGAAGGCGCGGAAGAGGCGAAAGCCGACGAAAACACAAAAGCGCCTAACACAAAGCAGCACTTAACATACAAAAACCTTGCGGATTTACGCGATGAGATCGAGGCGGCCCCGGAGTTACCTTTGGAGCACAGAAACGTTGACTCCAAAACCGAGGTGCTCACATACCTCAGAGGCGCTATAGACGCAATGGTAAAAAAAGGATACGCCCCCAGCGCGATAGCCGACTTCCTTAACGAGCGGCAATCCTCTTACAAATTTAACAAAAGTGAGATAAGAAAACTGTTATCCGAAATGCCGCCCCCAAAAAAGAAACGAGGCAGGCCAAAAGAATCCCAACCCAAGGAAGAACAAGGCGAAAACAGCGCCGCCTAAAACCATAGATAAGGAGACTTAATACTGTGCCGCAGAACGTAATTCGAGAAGGTGAATTCTCGCTGACCGATACGAGAGGCAAGGGACGTGTTTTCAAAGCATTTCTTGTCTTCCTGTTTTTTTTAGTGCTCACATTGCAAATGACAACGCAGTACATAGCCCACATCTTCTATTACGACCATTCTTTAGGCTATTTCTTCGTTGCGGGAAGCGTAAGGGTATATCCCTTTTACCGAGGCGCATTATGGCTCTGGTCGCTCATCGCCACATATATACGTACCGGCTCCAACCATATAGCCAATCAAACGGCATCGGCTTCAACCATATTCGCTTTTGGGCTCATCGCAACAGCGTTTATGACGCGCTTTTATTACTTCAACGCTCGAAGCAAAGCCCTTTCCGCGCTCCACGGCTCGGCGCATTGGGCCACCGAAGACGAAGTAATCGAGGCCGGACTACTCGACAACCGTGGCAACCCCTTCCCGGAAGGCGTTGTCGTCGGAGGGCTCCGAACCGGCTCAACGGATAAAAGCATTAAGATTTTGCGCCACAGCGGGAAAGAGCACGTTCTTTGTTTCGCGCCCACACGTTCCGGTAAAGGCGTAAGCCTTGTTTTCCCCACTCTCTTGAACGGCTGGAACCAAAGCGCCTTCGTATTCGACATCAAGGGAGAAAATTTCGCGGGAACGGCAGGTTACAGGCAAAAAATTTTAGGGCATAAAATCTTAAAGCTGGATTTTACCGACCCTATAGCCATATCTCAGGGAACGAGCGCGACATTTAACCCTCTCGCCGAAGTCAACCTCGATCACTCTCCGGAGGAAGGCTACGTACACGATGACGCAAAGCCTTACGTCACCTACAAAACCGATACGTACAACGAGACGGCCACAATACAGCAAATCGTGGCCATAATCATCGACCCGCAGGGAAAAGGGCTCGAAGACCATTGGGCGCGAACCGCATCGAGTTTCATGCTTGGGGCCATAACGCATTTGCTTTACAGAGCGCAAAAAGAAAACTTGCCTTGTCCCGGAATTTCCGACGTTCTTTCCGAGCTAACGCAGCCCGGAAAGAAGTGGCAGCAGATAGTTCAGGGCTGGCAGTCATACCCGCACCTCGGCATGGAAATATCCTACTCCGAGGACGGAATATTGACAGCCCCGCCCAAACCCATACCGCACCCCATAGTCGCCGAGGAAGCGCAAACACTACTAAATAAGCCGGAAAAGGAAGCGGGAAGCGTGCTTTCCACCGTCATTTCAAACCTTGGGCTCTTCCGCGACCCGATTGTTTCACAAAACACCAAGGTAAGCTCTTTCAAAATCCGACACCTCATGCACCACGATGACCCCGTTTCCTTATACCTCATTGTCAATCCCAACGATCAATTACGCCTGCTGCCGCTCACACGCCTTTTTATAACGCAGCTAATTTTCTCCCTCGTCCAGAAAATGGACTTCAAAGAGGGAAGAACGGCGGAAACGTACAAGCACAGGCTTCTACTTTTACTTGACGAGTTTCTTTCCTTGGGGCGCATGGATTTATTCGAAAAGGCCCTCGGATTCATCGGAGGTTATGGCCTCAAAGCGTTTATTATCTGTCAAGGGCTCACGCAGCTTACGAAAATATACGGCAAGGAAGAATCCATACGTGTAGGCTGCCATATTCAGACCGCTTTTGCGCCGAACGAGGTAGAAACAGCCGAATATCTCTCAAAGCTCACAGGGCAAATGACAATTCTAAAGGACGACGTTTCCGTGACGATGCAGGAGGGCAAACTGATCGGCGGCAGGTCGAAGCAAACGACGTTACGCGAAGTTCAACGTCCATTGCTTACGCCGGACGAATGCCGCCGCCTACCGGCCAGCAAAAAAGACCATAAGGGAGATATCACCGAAGCCGGAGACATACTCGTATTCCCCGCAGGCTTCCCACCCATAAAAGGGCGTCAAACGCTCTATTTCAAAGACAAAGAAATGAGCGACCGCGCAAAAATAGAACCACCGGAAAAAAGCGACAACCTGCTGGACAATTTACAGCATACGGCATAGCCATGAAGAACGACATTTTAGATAATCGAGCCACGCCCGCACAGGAAAGCATTCAGGGAGAGGAACAATTTTGCGAACGTTGCGAAGAGCCCATTGTCTTCGCCATGCGGGACAAGTACCATAAATTCTCCATCGGCTTGACAACCATTTTGGATTGCCTCAACATAGCGGAACAAAAGGGACACGTCCCGCCTCTTCCCGCCGACTGGTGGATAGCGATAAAAGGCCGGTATGGGATACAATTACGGCAAATGAATGTGAAGCCTTGGAGATAAGGAGTTGTAAAAAATGACTGTAGCGGTAGCAGAACAAATCCAGGCAGTTGATATGACAGAAATTGATGCTCTGGCAAATAAAATCTTAGCTACGCCAAAGGGACAAGCTCTGTCTAAACAATATTTAGCTGAAATCGAAGAAGATGGTGATGATCTTCCCCTTATAGCGTCAGTAATTTCATTTATTTATGATAGAGGTTATAGCAAATGTGGCCCCCTAGCATATTTCTTGATGTTATACGAATTGACAAAATATGTAAGAGGAAAATGTCAAGAAATTCTCGATGAAAAAGAAAAAAACAATTTGTTGGAGTATGTAGAAGAAGGTGAGGAAGAATTACGATGTATCGTAAAAAGTAAGAGTGAACTGGAATCTATATTGTCTCAAGTGTATCAGTAATGTCTCAGGAAAAAAGAATTTTTATCTTACTTGCCGGAGCGAACGCCTCCGGCAAGAGTACAGTTGTAAAGCCCAAGCATGTCGAAGGGCGTGTTAAGCATTACCTTGACCCGGATAGGCCGCATCTTATTACCAAAAATAAAATTTTAAGTGTAAAGGCTTTGGAATACCACAAAGAAGCGTTAAAAGCCCCCTCAAAAAAACTCACTGTCGGTAAATTTGCAAGTACATGTGTAAAAGACTGGTTACTATCTGATATTTTTCGTAGCGAAGGAATTGCTACAGAGTCAAACTTGGTAACAAAACATGATTTTGATTGCTTTGAAATGGCCCGAAACGCTGGAATGCGAACAGAACTTTATTTCGTCGGTTTGCCTTTAGAAACAGCAAAAATTCGTGAAGAAATAAGAGCCGCCAACGAAGAACAAGCAAAAATTGACCAGACAGAACTTGAACGGCGATATGTAAAAGGACTTCCTAACATTCAAGAACACATTGACCGTGGCAACATAGACGTTATTATGATCTACGACAACTCGCGTGGCATCGGCGAGGAAGAACTGGTTTTTCACATGGAAAACGGCAACACCATATACCTGAATCCAA
>Ga0099364_10003136_pt1 | contig 25924 bp, 26 predicted proteins | sample TergutTh196P3_FD_73070 | JGI IMG/M metagenome (GOLD analysis project Ga0099364, IMG submission 73070) | Microcerotermes parvus P3 segment gut microbial communities from Pointe-Noire, Republic of the Congo - Th196 P3 | ecosystem: Host-associated > Arthropoda: Insects > Digestive system > Gut ...
CATACCCGGCGCAATCAATCCCAGAAAGGAGTTGACTGGCAGTTTACAACCGATACCGCTCGTATCAAACTTAAAAGACTTTACCCTTTAGTCGTGTAAAGTTTTAGTTGTTACATCCTACTAGTGTATCATACTTTTTACTGGTTGTCGAACAAGTCTATTAACTATATCTGGTCAAACTTTACGAGTAGAAACTGAAAATGTTTCTACCCCAATTACTACTTATACCAGACAATGAGTTGGTTAAATGAACCTCCCCGCCCCAAGGGGCGGGGAATTAAAACCCAAGGGATTAAAATATAAATGCCAAAACATTATAAGCATCTACAACTAGTAGATTATGATTTTTTGGTTAGTTAATGTGTACTAATATTTATTATTTAATTGTAATTATAAATAATAAAATTGTTGCGGAAACGGCACGGCATTTAACAAACGGTTAGCGTACGCCGCCAGTAGGCGGCTAGGGTTACGCAGGGCTAGGTCGGTCGCTACGCTCGCTCCCACGCCTTGCTCCACCCACAGTTTGCCAGCCCTGCAAATGCTACGCATTTGCTTATTCGGGCTGTCAAACCGTCGCCAACCTAGAACGTTATACGACATTTGGGCTAAGGTGATTTAGGAATTTAATAAAATAGTAATTGACTTATAATATAAATTCTGATTATAATATATTAATGAATATTTTTAAGGAGAGTTTATAATGGCGGAAAATTTTACCATACCATTTGGAAGATATAAAGGTCAAAATATTGATACCCTGATTAATGATCCTGAATTTCGTAGTTGGTGTAATTGGGCGGTAAATCAGCCGAATATAAAAATAAGATATTCTAATTTTTGTTAAATAATTGTAAATAATTTTTCTCAACCACAAGATACACCTGAACATAATAAATTACAAAATTTATTTTTAGATGAAAATTTTTGTTTAGCATTGGGAAAATTATGCAATTGGAAACCAATGAGCATAAAAAAATGTATTAGGAATCATGAAAAAGTAATAAACAATACATTTAAAACCAATTGTGATTGAGAAAAAATAGATGAACTTAAATCTATGAAAAAATACATTAGCGAACCTATTTTGGATGAAGATGGTAAAGAAGTAGTTAATAATGAATTCGCATTCTTAAAAATTAAATCAGTATTTGAAGAATATGGGTGGGATGTTATTATTCAATCAAATGATTCAGAGTGTAAGTCTGATTGTCTAGCATATAATGATTGTGACATAAAAACGGATAAAATAGCAATTGAGATAAAACCATATGTTGGAGATGATTATCCTTCAATTTTAAGACAAATGAAAATGACACAAATACATCCAGAGTTTCAATGTCTGGTTTATGAAAATTTTAATGCAACAGGTGCTACATTAGATCAATTGAAAAGTGTATTTGCATTATCTGGCTTTATGGTTTTTTCTCTTGCTGATATTGAAAAAGCCAAAAATGAAATAATTGATATTTAAATAATGATGTACGCCCAAACGTCGTATAACAAACGGTATATGCTCAGCGCCTGTTCGGCGCTTCGGGCTACGCAAAAACGTCATATACCTAGGACGTTAGGCGAAAATTTTTATCCCAATTTTCTTGTCAAAGGTGCCATCCATGGCACCTGAAATTCGATTATTCCCTAATAGTGTATGAAATTTCATACAGTTTTAATAGTTATCCACAGGATTTACACATTAAAATTGCGCTTGCCAAACAGATGAAGAAAATGTATAATATATAAATTAAGCAGGGAGGGAAAGTGGTTTTTCGACTTGGAGAGCTATTTTGTGGGCCAGGAGGCATTGGATATGCTTCTAAAACTGCGAAAATAGCCAATCATGATTATAAAATTATTCACGCATGGGCAAATGATTATGATAAGGATACTTGTGCCACATTCATAAAAAATGTTTCAAAGAAAGAAGAAACGGTTATTTGTCAAGATATTAGAAAGCTAGATTATAATAGACTTAAGAAAATATCTGAAATTGACGCTTTAGCTTTTGGTTTTCCTTGTAATGATTTTAGTGTAGTGGGAGAACAAAAAGGAATGGATGGGGTTTTCGGTCCTTTATATTCATATGGGATTGAGGTTCTGAAAATATTTACACCTAAATGGTTTATGGCAGAAAATGTCGGGGGATTACGAAATGCTAATGATGGTAAGGCATTTTCTGTAATACTTAATGATATGTTTTCTGCTGGATATTCAGTATATCCACATCTTTATAAATTTGAAGAGTATGGAGTACCACAGGCGCGACATAGAATAATTATAATAGGAATCCGCAAAGATCAAAATATTATTTATAGAATTCCATCGACAAAACCATATCAGGAAAAAAGACGTACATGCAGAGATGCTATTGAAAATCCACCAATTATAGAAAATGCATCAAATAATGAATTAACTAAACAATCGAAAGATGTAATTGCTCGATTAAATTATATTAAACCCGGCGAAAATGCTTTTACAGCAAATATTCCTCAAAAATACCAGTTAAACATTGTTGGAGCAAAAATAAGTCAAATTTATAAACGCCTTGATCCTGATAAGCCAGCTTATACCATTACTGGTTCTGGCGGCGGTGGAACTCATGTATATCATTGGAAAGAACCTAGAGCATTAACAAATAGAGAGCGTGCAAGACTACAGACTTTCCCTGATGATTTTATTTTTGTTGGGTCTAAAGAAAGTGTTCGTAAACAAATAGGGATGGCTGTTCCTGTTGATGGAGCTCGAATTATTTTTGAAGGTATTCTTAACAGCTTTGCTGGTATTAATTATACTTTTGATAAATATATTTTCAATCCATTGTTGCAGATGGAACATATCGATTTATATAATGAGCAAAATCCAGAACAATCATACGTTTTTGAACAAGAAATGGAGTATATGGCTGTATGATCTATACAAATTTATATAACGAAGTTTTAATTAAACCATGCCAAGAAGGAGCGGATACTCTGAAAATTATTTCTGGCTATGCTACATCGACAATGGCTTCAGGACACTTGGAAGACTTACATCAAAAAAATTTGAATGCTCGCATTCTACTTCTAGTAGGTATGTGTCCGATAGACGGACTGTCTATGAGTAATCATCAAGGCTTTCAAGGTATCACAAATTCGACCATTGACGCATTTAAGAAACGCTTCATATGCAGTTATATTTATAAAGCACCACCAGTTCATAGTAAACTATATATTTGGTACAAGGAAAAATCATTATATAAGGCGTTTATTGGTTCTGCAAATTATACTCGAAATGCTTTCTATAATCATCGTGAATTAATGGCTGAAATACATAATGGTAATATTGAGCAGTATTATCAATTATTGGAACAGGATTCGATCTATTGTAATCAACCAGAAGCTGAAGAATTAATTTGTGTACATAATGATGGCAACTATTATCGGAAACATCTTCATGAAGAAGTAAATGTTGGTGTTTCAACAGACACTATTCCAACAGTAGAACATATTACAGTTTCGTTATTGAGTAGTCGAACAGGCGAAGTGCAAAACCGTGGAGGGTTAAATTGGGGTCAACGTCCTGGTCGTGAACCAAATCAAGCTTATATACAATTGCCCCCTGATGTTTATAATGGGGATTTTTTCCCAAAAGCACCACAGCCATTCACAGTTGTTACAGATGATTCAAAAACATTTATTTGCCGCAGAGCAGAAAAAGATGAACAGGGACAGACAATTCATACGCCTCTAAATAATAGTTTGCTAGGAGAGTACTTTAGGAATAGGTTGGGGTTAGCAAATGGTGCATTTGTAACCAGACAGGATCTAGAACGTTATGGAAGAACAGATGTGATTTTCTATAAATTTGATAATGATGAATATTATATGGATTTTTCAATTCATTAATTTATGGATAATTTAAGCAAAGAAGATAGGCGTAAGAATATGCAAAATATCCGATCAAAGGATACAATACCGGAATTATTGATTATGAATGAACTAAAAAAACGGAAATATTATTTTGCGAAGCATGTTGATAATATATTTGGAAAACCTGACATTGTTTTTAGACGTAAAAAAATGGCTGTTTTTATTGATTCTGATTTTTGGCATTATAACCCTAAGAAATTTATCATGCCTGCAACAAATATTAATTATTGGGAAAAAAGATACGAACCAATATAGAACGTGACAAACTTGTAAACAAGACATTAAGGAAGAATGGTTGGAAAGTTATTAGATTTTGGGAATCAGATATAAAAAAGAATTCTTGCAGAATTACAAATAAAATTGTCAAGTATTTGAATGAATTATAGCAAAAATTGTATGGAACGCCATACGCCGTCTGTGGCGTATGGCTGCTTCAATGTGGAGATAAAAAAAATCATCGCCTAACAAACATGCCTGCTGCGCCGCCTAATCGGCGGCTGTGTGTCCTTTGGACACAAGGTTTCCATTCGGCTAGGTCGGTCGCCCTGCGGGCTCGCTCCCACGCCGCGTACCGCGAACCTTGGTTCGAAGGTACGACTCCACCCACATTTGGGGCAGGGGTCAATGCTGCGCATTGCCCTATTACCTGCCCCAAACATCGTAAATAGCCGGAACATTATGCCGAAATGTAAACAAAATATTCAAAATAACCATTGACAATATATGTTTATTAATATAAAATATTCTTTATGATAAATAAAATATTTAGTATCTTTTACATAATTTCTCTTATGATTTTAACAATGAATTGTAAAAACAAGATAACTAATTTAAACGATGTTGATTTAGGAAATAGAATAAATAATACACTTGAGATTAATTATGAAACATTTTCTTTAATCATTGATAGTATAAAATTAGATTTCCCTCATTTTCCTACAAATTATATATGGGATAATACAATATTTGATCCTATATTAGATACAGAAATAAAAATGAATTATAAAACAATTATTACAAATGCATCAAAAGAAATGCCAAATTTTGATGGAAAATATAGAATCGTCGAATTTGGCTATGGAAGTGGAGCACAATATTTTTTTATAATTGATTTAAATAATGGAAATGTTTATGAAGGAAAGCCATCCATTTTTGGGATAAAATATGAATTGGAAAGTTCATTAATTATTATTAATGAACCCGAAGAGATATTAGAATATTGGAGTGGATGGGAGGAAACCATACCAAATTGGACAAATATGGAATATTTATTATGGCAGGATAATCAATTTAAGAATTTATTGATAGTAAATCCATAAAAAAAATATAATAAAAGTAAAAAACGCTTCGCCTAACGAAGTCTGTTTACGCTTGCGCTGGAGAAACGGCGGCGGATCTCGGGCTGGAACATTTCAACCTAGAATGTTAAGTGCAATGGTTGACAAAATTTTTCATATGTTATAGAATGTAAATAATCTATTTTTAAGGGGCATTTTATGATAAATAAAATATTTATTTTTATTATTTGTTTTATGTTTTTTTATATTTTAACTTCATGTGATAATACTGACAATGAAGTGTCCGGAAGTCTTTCTGGCATAGCACTTGGATTTGATGATTATTCTCCCGATACATGGGAACAACATTTTGATTTATTTGACAAATATAATGTAAAAGTAACTTTTTTTGTTACCGGTAATTCTGTTACACAATTTATGCTTGATGCTCAAGAACGCGGTCATGAAATTGCCTATCATACAATTAATCATTTTAGTTTACCTGAAATATCAAGAGAGCAATTTTTCGAAGAAACTATTTCTCGTATAAATATATTTAAGGATGGGGGTATTGAATTAGTTACATTTGCTTATCCTTATGGTGTATATAAAAATTGGATGCATAATGAATTGTTAGAATATTATATGATTGTTCGCGGTTTTAGGGGTTCGCGTAATTATACATTAGAAGAAATGAAACATGGTTTTGTTGATTCAATGAGTATTGATAATATTAGATATAAATCAGAGGTATCTTTTAAATTAATGATCGACAATAGATTATCCATAGCAAAAAAGAATAAGTCCATAGCACTTTTAACTTCACACCAAATAAGTTCTGAGGACTGGGGAATTACAACTGAAAGACTGGAGTATTTACTAAACAGAGGGCAAGAAATGGAATTAAAATTTTTCACATATAAAGAATTACAAAATTGGTAAAACCAAGGAAGGTAATAATATTTATAGATTTATTAATAACGATCATTTTACAAACAGTAACTGTAAAATACCACATAAAACCGCAATATTCTACAAATATAGCCTATCTCATATAGGCGCGGTCACTCATTAGACGCTGAATACGCTGCTTACAGCGATAGTTTTCAGCTTAAGAAGTGTAGGTTAGATATATCTATCTTAACAAGCTAATATTTCAGTGTTTTCAGTGTCTTTTCTGTGCCTTCTGTGTTAAATCGTGACTCCGCCAATCACTAATTTATACATTTATCCATAGCAAATTTCTCGGTTTTGATCTATAATATAGTAGCAAATGAAAACCATTTTTGTCGTTGATGACAGCGATACTAACCTCTCTATGGCTGAAGCGGCTTTGGAAGACCAGTACAGGGTTATGACCATGCCCTCTGCTGCCAAGATGTTTGAGCTTTTAACAAAGCTTTTCCCCGATTTAATACTTTTAGACATTGAAATGCCGGAAATGGATGGGTTTGAAGCTTTAAAAAAGCTCAAAGAAAACGATTTTACTGCCCATATTCCCGTTATGTTTCTTACCGGTCGAAATGATCCAAAAGTAGAGGTGCGTGGATTTGAGCTGGGAGCGGTGGATTTTGTTACCAAACCGTTTTCCGCTCCTGTTCTTTTAAACCGTATAAAGACTCACATGGATATTGATGATATTATTAGAGAGCGGACATCTCAGCTTCACCGTCTGCAAAACAGTATAGTATCGGTTTTGGCAAATTTGGTGGAAAACAGGGATAAGGGAACAGGCAGCCATATTGAGAGAACTTCGTCATATATAAAAATATTGATAAATGAAATGAAAGCACGAGGGGTTTATGAAGATGAAATAAAAGATTGGGATATAGATAAAATTATTTCATCCGCACGAATGCACGATTTAGGAAAAATATCTATAACTGATATTATTATTAACAAACCCGGGAAATTAACAGAAGATGAATACGAAATAATGAAAACACACGCTGTTGAAGGTGAAAGAATAATCGATGAAATTATTGCTCAAACAGGCGAAGGTGAATTCTTGCGTAATGCGCGTCTGTTTGCCGGGTATCATCATGAAAGATGGGATGGTAAAGGCTACCCATACGGACTTGCAGGCAAAGAAATACCATTACAGGGAAGGATAATGGCAATTGTTGATGTTTATGACGCGCTTGTTTCAGACCGTCCTTATAAAAAAGCATTTTCAGATGAAGAAGCTGTTACAATAATCATGCAGAATGCAGGTACTCATTATGATCCGGAGATAGCTAAAGTTTTCTATGAATCAAGAGATCTTTTTAAAGCGGTACTATCGGAGGTTCATTGAATTACTTAATATATAAACTAAAAGAATTATTTACAAAATATGCGCAGGCTTTATTTGTAATAGCTGCTTTTGCGTTAATGGTATTTTTTAGTTATTATTTTGTACGCCGATCTGAGTTTAATCATCATAATACAACAGGATTGCTTACTATTTTAATTTCATTGGGCACAATATTATCAATTTTTCTTATTTGGATGCTGTTGAATATTTCTACAGAAAAGAAAAAAGCTGTTGAACGCATGCAGATAATGTTTAATGAAACCCCCCTGGCCGCAACTTTTATGGATAAAAATTTAAATGTAATTGACTGTAATCAAAATGCTGTAGAATTGTTTGGCTTATCAACCTTTGATGAATACAAAGAAAGATTTTTTGATCTTTTACCGGAGTATCAGCCGGATGGCGAAAAATCAAAAGAAAAGCTGTTTAAACTTATTTTTACAACACTGGAAAAAGGCGTAGTCCGTTTTGATTGGATTCATCAAAAACTGGATGGAGAAAAAATACCCTGTAAAGTAACACTTGTTCGTGTTGGTTATAGAAATGATTACATAGTTGTAGGTTATACCCGTGATTTACGCGAAGAAACAAAATTACAAATGGTATCTGAGCAGCAGGTGCGTCTTTTAGATACTATAAATACAACAGCCGCTATTCTGCTTGCAAATAATGACAGTAATGCTTTTGAATCGTCATTGTTAAAATGCTTTGATCTTATAGGACATTGTTTAAATGTTGACAGGGTTCAAATTTGGCGCAATGAAGCTTTTGAAAATGAGCCGCACTTTATTTTAAATTATGAATGGTTAAGTGAATACGGCAAGAGCTGCCGGCCTATTCCCATAGGATTGCATTTTCCGTACAGTATGAAAAAAGAATGGGCGCATAAATTTTTAAATGGTGAGCATATTAACTCGCCGGTAGCTGCTTTGTCGGAAGAAGACAGAGTTTTTTTAAGTTATTATGATATGAAGTCTATAGTAATTATTCCCATGTTTTTGGAGAATGATTTTTGGGGTTTCTTTAGTATTGATGACTGCCGCAGCGAACGAATATTCTCAGATGAAGAAATAAGCATTTTAACTTCTGCCGGTCTTATGATGTCAAGCGCTGTAAACCGTAACTTGCAGGTTAATAAAATGCGCGAAGCCGAAGAAAGATCTCAGCTTATGCTTGACGCGGCTCCGCTTTGCGCTTTTATTTGGGATAAAGACTTTAATATTATTGACTGTAATCAGGAAGCTGTAAAAATGTTTGGGCTTTACGACAAACAAGAGTTTGTAGAGCAATTCATTCAGTTTTCTCCTGAATATCAGCCTGATGGAATTCCTTCGCGCGAAAAAGGTGTTGCGCTTGTTCGTAAAGCATTCGAGGAAGGGTATTCCCGCTTTGAATGGATGCATCAAAAATCTGATGGGGAATTAATTCCGGCAGATATAATTTGTATTCGCGTTAAACTTAAAGATGAATGGACGGTAACTGAATATATCAGGGATCTGCGCGAACAAAAAGCAATTATTGCGGAAATGCGAAAAGCAGAAATTGCCGAAGAAAGCAGCAAGGCAAAAAGTAACTTTCTTGCCAAAATGAGCCATGAAATTCGTACGCCAATGAACGCTATTTTGGGAATAACGGAAATACAATTACAGGATGATACCCATCCGCAATTAACAAGAGAAGCCTTTTTAAGAATATATAATTCCGGAGACCTTTTACTTAGTATTATTAATGATATTCTTGATTTATCAAAAATAGAGGCAGGAAAACTCGGTTTAATTCCATCGCAATATGAAATTGCTTCTCTTATTTATGATACTGTGCAATTGAATATTATGAGGTACGAAAGCAAGCCCATAGAGTTTATTCTTGATATTAAAGAAGATATGCCGTTAATGCTTATAGGGGATGAGCTTCGTATTAAACAAATACTAAATAATATTCTTTCCAATGCGTTTAAATATACGCAGGAAGGCAGAATTACCATGTCGGTATATACAGAACAGGACACCATTGATAATACAAATAAAAAAATGCTGACTTTTGTTGTCAGCGATACAGGGCAGGGAATGACAGCCGAACAGATTCGTAAACTGGGAACCGAATATTCGCGGTTTAACATGGATGCTAATCGTAAAACGGAAGGAACCGGTCTTGGAATGAATATTACACAAAATTTAATACATCTTATGAATGGTACTATTGCAATTGAAAGCACTCCCGGTGCAGGATCCACATTTACTGTGCGTCTGCCTCAGGGTATTGTTGACGATGCGATTTTAGGAGAAGAACTTGCAAATAACCTTATGCAGTTTAATCTTGATAATTCGTTCAAAATAAGACCAACGCAAATGAAAAGGGATTATATGCCCTATGGCCGTGTTTTGGTTGTTGATGATGTGGAAACAAATCTTTATGTTGCCAAGGGGCTTTTGGCTCCTTATGGTCTTTCTATAGATACTGCAATGAGCGGGTTTGAAGCGGTTGATAAAATAAGAGACGGAAGAGCTTATGATGTTATTTTTATGGATCACATGATGCCAAGAATGGACGGAATAGAAGCAACAAAGATTATACGCAGCCTTGGGTATTTAAACCCCATTGTAGCTTTAACTGCAAACGCGCTTTCCGGACAGGCGGAGATATTCTTTGAAAATGGTTTTGATGATTTTATTTCCAAGCCAATAGATATTCGTCAATTGAATATGTCATTGAATAAGCTTATTCGTGATCGTCAGCCCGAAGATGTAGTAGAAGCTGCGCGCAAACAAAAAGAAAAGCTGTATTTTGGTACTGGTAAAAAACGGCAAATAGACCAGCATCTTGCCGAAATATTTGTTCGTGATGTCAGAAAAGCAATTAAAATAATGGAAACAATTTATTTAAATAAATGCAGAAGATCAGATGATTTATCCATATTAATTATTAATGTTCATTCCATGAAAAGTGCGCTTGCTAATATTGGAGAAGCAAATCTTTCTGATGAAGCCGCAAAACTTGAAAAAGCAGGAAGAGAACAGGATATTAAAATGATTTTATCAAAGCTTCCTTCATTTATAGATATGCTTTGCAGTGTAATAGACAAATATGGATACAGAGAAGATTCTTTTGTAGAAATGAGCGAAAAAGATAAAAAATATATAAAGAAAGAATTGCTTTTAATTAGAAGTGCCTGTCAGAACATGGAAAAGAAGACAGCTAAAAAGATTATTTTAAAAATTAGAGATAAAGATTGGCCGTCTGCTGTTAATGACCAGCTTGGTAAAATATCAGAATATTTACTGCATAGTGAATTTGATGAAGCTATAAAAGTTATTGATACTTTAATTTCCTAATTTTTAGACAAATTAAAAATAGTAAGAATATACCTATCCATTAAAATATTTGTCATTACAGAAACAGGAGAACGCAGTAATAAATCATATTCCGCAGTTAAGGCAAGGCAAGCTTGCGTATTCTTGGCCGTGAAGCGGCGTGAAGCGGCAATATAATCGTCTTTTGCCTTGGGAGAAGAAAGCCCTATTTTTTTTAGTTCTACAAAGTTGTTTGCATCTCCTTTTTCCGCAAGGGCAATGTAATCGCCAAGTTTTCTAAAACACCATGCAAGACCTGCTAAAATACTCTGTGCGCTCTCTTTTGCCGCCAGCATAACAGCCAGGGAAGATAAAGCCTGGGTTTTATCGCCGCAGGCAATACGGGAAAAAAGCGTAAAAGCGGATTCCTCCCTGTTATGAGAAAACCATTTTTCAATATCGGCTGCTGTAACAGTGTGGTCTTTATTTCCAATAAAATTTATTAGGCGAAAACATTCGTTTTTTAATGCGGCAGTGTTATTTTCTACCAATTCTAAAATTGCGGCAATGGCATCTTTGTCTATGGCATAACCTTCGCGCTTAAAGAAATTTCGCAGCCATTCGTTTTTTTCCCTTTCGAACATTTCATAAAAAATTTGGCGGTTGGCAGACGGAACGGCATTGTCAAGACTTGTGGTAAAACCTGCAGAAAGTTTAATTTCATCTGAAAGTAAAATTAACACCGTATCTTTTCCCAAGTTTTTTATACAGGAGGCAATTAATTCAATCTCTTCTTTCTTTTTAATAAGTTCGATGTTTTTTACAATAATAATGCGATACTCTGCAAAAAGGGAAATGTTTTGCAGAGTATCGGCTATAGTGCCAACAGGGGTTTCTCCGGCGTAAAAAACAGATTCCTCTGCAGAAGATCCGGAGTATTTCTTTTTTACAGCGTCTATAGCGTCTTGTTTTTTACCCAGCTCAGGACCAAGAAAGATATAAGCACTCATGATATTACCATCTAATAATTACGGATAATTCCTGTAAGTCTGCCTACTATTTTTACATCCTGGCTGTAAATTGGCTTATATGCCGGATTCTCTGACTGAAGCCTTATTCGCGAGCTTTCCTTATAGAACTTTTTAAGAGTGATCGCATCATCCAAAACGGCAACAGCAATTTCGCCGTTTTTTACGGTATTCTGCTTTTCTATAATAGCAAGATCGCCTTCAAAGATTCCCGCTCCTGACATGGAGTCTCCTTTTACCTTAAGGGCAAAGTATTTTTTGCCCTTTCTAACAAGAGATTTGTGCATGATGATATTGCCGTCAAAATTTTCTTCTGCAAGAAGAGGGGCTCCTGCGGCAACACTTCCAATAATGGGTATTCTTACAACATCAGAGGAATCTGCGTATTTGGAGTCGGTTAACCCCATAGTACGCGGCCTTTTATCGGTTTGTTTTAGAAAGCCTTTTTTTCTAAGAGCAATGATATGATCGTGAGCTCCCTTAACCGACATTTCAAAGTGGTCGGCAACCTCCCTTATTGTGGGCGGAAAAGCGTTTTTTCTTAAAAAGTCTGCAATAAAGGTAAGTACTTCTTTTTGCCTGTGTGTTAATTCCTTCATATTTTTTCCTTTTTTTTCCTTCTATTCAACAGTGCTTGTAATGTTATATTTTCTTAGCTTAGCATGAAGGTTACTGGGATAAATCCCAATAGCCTCTGCCGTCTTGGTTATTATACCATTATTATTAAATAAATGGAACTCCAAAAACGCTTTTTCGAAAGAATCTTTTGCCTCATTATAGCTTCGTTCCATAATGCTTGACGGCAGTATAGGTGTTGAATTTTGAGGCTTTTTTATCTTTTTATTGAGTAATTTGCCAAGATCCTCGCATTCTATACTGTTTTCCTGGTGCATTACGGCAATTCTTTCGGCTAAATTCTTAAGTTCGCGGACATTTCCCGGCCAATCATGAGATGTAAGAAGGTCCATAGCCTGAGTGTCCAGGGTTATCTCTTTTTTTAATGATCTTAAAAAATGGAATAAAAGCAGGGGGATATCTTCCGGTCTTTCCCGTAAAGCCGGAACATTTATTGGAATGACATTTAACCTGAAAAATAGGTCCTGTCTGAACCTGCCTTCTTCGCAGGCTTTTTCCAAATCCTGATTCGTTGCCGCAATAATACGAACATCGGTTTCTATGGTTTTTTCGCCGCCTACCCGTTCTATCTTTTGTTCCTGAATAACTCTTAATACCTTGGCTTGTGCAGACAAGCTCATATCGCCGATTTCATCTAAAAAAAGAGTTCCGCCATTGGCAAGTTCAAAGCGCCCTTTGCGGTTAGAAACAGCGTCAGTAAAAGCGCCTTTTTCGTGGCCGAACAGCTCGCTTTCTATAAGGTTTTCCGGTATTGCCGCACAGTTTACATCAATAAATGGGGCATCGGCACGAGCTGAACAAAGGTGGATCGCGCGGGCGACTACCTCTTTGCCCACACCATTTTCTCCCGTTATTAAGATACGGGCATCGCTTTGTGATGCTTGTTTTATTGTTTCGCGAATGTCTCTTATAACAGCGCTTGTTCCAATTATGTCCTCGCTTGCAAAACCGCTTATTCTTTTTAAGGTTTTGTTTTCTTCTTTAAGGTTTCTTATAGCAAGGGCATTTCTGCAGATTGTAAGGATTTTATCTAAAGAAAGCGGCTTTTCCAAAAAATCAAAAGCACCAAGCTTAACGGCACGAACCGCCATATCAATATTCGCGTGCCCCGAGATCATTACAATTTCTACATTCGGCCATTCTTTTTTTATTTTTTCCAGTGCTTCTATTCCGCCAAGTTTTGGCAAAAGCACATCCAAAAAAATAATATCAATAGTTTCACGATTAAGGATTTCCATTCCGGCAACGGCATCTTCCGCAGAAAAGGTTTTTATCTTTTCATCTTCAAAAATAGAGGAAAGAGTGGTTCTTATTCCCGGTTCATCGTCAATTATAAGAATTGCCGCCATTACTTGTTTTCTCCGTTTTCTTTTATCGAAGGCAAGTCAATATAAAAAGTTGTTCCCATGCCTTCTGCGGAATCAAACCAAATTGTGCCGCCATGATCATTTACAATTCGTTCAATAATTGGAAGACCAAGTCCGGTGCCGGATTCTTTTGTTGTAAAATATGGAGTAAAAACACTATGGCGTTCCTGTTCTTTTATGCCCTTGCCCGAATCTTTTATGCTTATTCTGCAATAATCTGTTTCCTGCTTTTTAACAAGGTCTGTACGGATATCAATAGAACCTTTTCCTTTCATGGAATCTATAGCATTAATTATAAGGTTTGTTAAAATTTGCGATAATCTGTTTTTTTCTATATTTAATAATATATTTTTTTCTGTATAATTAATGTCGAATTTAACAGACGGGTATGAAGTTGAATATGAATTTATAACTTCATCAAGCGACTCGCGCAATTTTGTCCATGTTTGCACCGGTTCCATCGGCTTTGATAATGTTCTGAATTCGTTTAAAAGAGCGGTAAGACTGTCGGTTTCCTGAATAATAGCCATCATTGAATTTTCAAGTATTTCTCCAACTCCCTGCGGGTCATTCTGCCAGCGGCGAAGTATGCGTTCGGCGGAAAGCTTAATGGGCGTAAGCGGATTTTTTATTTCGTGGGCAAGCTGCTGTGCCATATTCTGCCATATTGATATTTTTTCATTCTTTACAAGCGCAGTGCGTGTTTTTTCCAAATCTTGTACCATTGCATTAAATGAACGGATAAGAAGCCCAAGTTCATCATTGCGGCGCGATAATATCTGAATGGAAAAATCACCTTCTGCAACCTTGCGGGTAGCTTCTGTCAGTTCAACAATCGGGTGGGTAATGCGCCGCGTAAAAGAAATTGCAATAATCACAGTCATAAGCAGTGTGGGAAGAAAAAACACTATATAATAAAAAAGTAAAAGCGGCTGTATGTTTTGTCTTAATATATTTATTGTGTTAAATCTTTCCGCCTGATTTTCCAAAGCTGCCCAGTCACGGTCAAAGTCTTGTCCAAGATCGTAACTTATTACCCGTATTGTAATTTCGCTTTGTTTTAACACATAACGGATTGTTCCCAAATCTCGCGGCAGTTCTCTTTGTACAAACCCATTTTCAAGAGACGGAGGAAATTCCAGCCTGAATTCTTCGCTGCCTGTAAAAGAGGTATCTGTCATATTTTCAGCAGCTGCGGGAAAGAGCCGCTGGGTATTTTCAAACAACTGCACCGCCGCAATGTTTTGCGGCAGCCGCGAGTTTGGACGAATGCGGGTAAAATCGTTTTGGCGCAGGATATTTTCAAACCGTTCCATGTGAAGCGAATAGTTTTCCGCCGCAAAACTGTTTGCCGCTCTTATGGAAGCAGGAGCATCCAAGCTGTGCCAAAAGCGGACAACTTCGTTAAGCGCGGTGCCTGTCATTACTGTTATGGGTGCTATGGAAAAAATTACAATAACTGTAAAATAAATTAAAAGACGAGCGTTAAACTTGCTTCCGGGGCGGCGTAAAATAAAATCGGTAAAAAGTGAAAATATAGAAATCCCCAAAATAATCAGCAAAACGGCGGGGATAGTAAAAAACACAACAATGTTTAAGCGTTCGGGAACCTTGCCGTTTTGTAAAGTATCAATAAAAAAGTTTTTGGAAAAAAGAACGGTTAATATACAAAGAAGGATATAAATAAGAATTAAAAATCTTACTTTTATTATTGAATATTCTGCCCGGTTATTTGTTTTTTTCATTATTCTTCTTCAAATTTAGATTCAAAAAGTTTTATAACGGCATTTACAGCGGTTTCTTCGTCTTCACCATCACCAATTATTTTTAGTTCAGTTCCAAAAGCCGCTCCTAAAGTAATAATACCCATAATAGATTTGGCATTAATACGGTCATTTCCTTTTTCTATATAAATATTACATTTAAAATTTTTGGTAGTCTGAACAAGAAGAGCGGAAGGTCGGGCGTGAATACCTGCTCTGTTTACTACCTTGGTCATTTTCTCTGTCATTTTATTCTTCCTGTCCAAAAAATACCGACCGGGCGGCATCGCTTTCTATCCATTTAAGGATATTCTTGTTAAATTCCCTGGCAGCATGGTAACCCATCGATTTTAATCTTTCGTTCATTGCCGCAGTTTCTATAATAATTGGAATATTCCTTCCGGGTTTTACAGGTATTGTCAGCTTGGGAATATTTACTCCCAGCATTTCAATTGTATGATCCTCTGCCCCAAGCCGATCATAATTTTTGCTGGAATCCCATTCTTCCAGTTCAACAACAAGCTGTATTTCCTTGCGATCCCTAATTGCTCTTACTCCAAAAAGATGAGTTATATTGATAATCCCCGGTCCTCGTATTTCCATGTGGTGGCCGATAATTTTATTCGCACCGGCTCCCATCAGCGTATTTCCGTTTATACAATTAATTTCCACAACATCATCGGCAACCAAACGGTGTTGTCTGTGGATAAGCTCCAAAGCAGTTTCGCTCTTACCAACGCCGGAATCCCCCATAATCAGGATTCCAAGACCGTAAACCTCTACAAGCACCCCGTGAACTACCTGACGGGGAGAGAAAACCCTGGAAAGAATTCGCATCAATCTTGCGGATAAATCTGCCGAGCCAAGTTCAGTTTGTAAGATGGGGCACTGGGATTTTTCGGCAATCTCTAAAAAATCATTGTGCGGGGTATGGTTATGGGTAAAAATACAGCAGGGCATGGGGTAATTAAACAATTCTTCGATATAACTATTATGTCCTAATTCCTGAAGTTTGTGCAAATACGCGGTTTCGCCCCGTCCAAAAAGCTGGATTCTTTGATAGGCAAACCCTTCAAAAAAGCCCATTATTGCGCCCATTGGACGGTTTAGGTCGGGAATGTCGATTGGTCTGGCAAGCCCCTTCCTCCCCGCAATACAATGTAAATTTAGGGAATTGTGTTCTTTTAGGTCGAGATTAATGAGATCTAGAACTGTAAAAACGCGATCAGCCATATATCTTTAAGTCTAGTGTAAATTTAAGAGGTTTTCAACATAATGAAAAACTGATATAGTTAAGATTATCCTTTTAAATTATGGAGACAAATATGCGTAGATTTAACTTTTCCCCGGGTCCTTCGGTTCTTCCATTGTCGGTTCTTGAAAAAGCCGCCTCTGAGATGACGGATGCCAATGGCTCAGGTCAGTCTGTTATGGAAATGAGCCACCGTTCCAAGGACTATAAGCCCATTATCGAAAAAACCGAAAACACCCTGCGGGAACTTATGAATATCCCCGCTAATTACAAGGTTTTGTTTTTGCAGGGGGGAGCCTCTTTACAGTTCTCCATGATTCCCCTTAATTTGGCCGCAGGTGATGCCCCCGGTAAGGGAAAGAAAGCCGCTTATATCGATACAGGAATTTGGTCGGATAAAGCCATCAAAGAAGGCAAAAAATACGCCGCTGTAGAGGTTCTTGCTTCTTCCAAGGACAAGGCATATACCTATATTCCCGATGCCCCGGCTCCTGCGGCTGATACTGCCTATTATCACATTACCTTGAACAATACGATTGTAGGAACCAAATGGAACAAGCTTCCAGGCTATATTGACAGCAATACAAGCTCTGTTCCTCTTATTACAGATGCTTCAAGCTCCATTCTTTCAGAGCCCATTGATGTCAGCAAGTTTGGCATTATTTATGCCGGCGCTCAGAAAAATTTGGGTCCTGCGGGTGTAACCGTTGTAATAATTCGCGAAGATCTTGCCGCAAGCGCCCCCGACTGGGTTCCTGTAACTTTACGATACGACACCCATATTGGCGAAGCATCGATGTATAATACGCCGCCTTGTTACAGCATTTACATGGTTGGTTTGGTTTTGGACTGGGTTAAAGGACTAGGCGGAGTTGATGCTGTTGCAAAATTGAACCGTGAAAAAGCAGGGCTTTTATATGATTATCTTGATAACTCAAAGATGTTTTATTCACCTGTAGAAACACAATTCCGCAGTTTGATGAACATTCCCTTTGTTCTTAAAGAACAGGATGAAGCAAAAAAGACCGAGCTTGAAACCCGTTTTGTAAAAGAAGCGGCGGCGGCAGGCCTTATAAATCTTGCAGGACATAGGCTTGTTGGCGGAATGAGAGCCAGTATTTACAATGCAATGCCAATAGAAGGCGTTAAAGCATTAATCGATTTTATGAAAAAGTTTGAGGGATAAAATATGTTTAAGATACAAACGCTGAATAAGATTTCTCCGTTGGGGCTGGATTTGTTTCCCAGAGACAAATATGAAATTTCCAGCGATATTTCCAACCCGGACGCAATTCTTGTGCGTTCTGCGGATATGAACAGTATGGATGTTCCGTCAAGTGTTCTTGCAATTGCAAGAGCGGGAGCAGGTTACAATAATATTCCCGTTGCACGATGCAGCGACAACGGGGTAGTGGTATTTAACACTCCGGGTGCGAACGCCAATGCTGTAAAAGAATTGGCGCTGGCTTCTTTTTTAATTTCTTCACGAGATATTGTAGGCGGTATTAATTGGTGTGTTTCTATAGCGGACAAGCCCGATGTTCCTGAACTTGTAGAAAAAGAAAAGTCCAAATTCACAGGCCCGGAGCTGAAAAGTAAAGTCCTGGGCGTTATTGGCCTTGGCGCTATCGGCGTAATGGTTGCAAATGATGCAATTGCTTTGGGTATGGATGTAATTGGCTACGATCCGTACATTTCAGTTGATGCCGCGTGGAATCTTTCGCGCGAAGTAGTCCGCGCCGACACTTTGGAAAGCCTTTTGTCAAAAGCCGATTATGTTACTCTGCATATTCCGCAGAGCGAAAACACAAAGGGCTTAATGGACGCGGAAAAATTCCGTATGATGAAAAAAGATGCCCGTATTGTTAACCTTTCCCGCGCCGCTCTTGTAAAAGACAAGGATATTATTGAAGCGTTGGATTCCGGAAAATTAAGCGCCTATGTTACGGACTTTCCCACTGCGGATCTTTTAAAATGCAAAAAGGTAATTCCTGTTCCGCATCTTGGAGCATCCACCCCTGAAGCCGAAGATAACTGCGCCGTAATGGCTGTAAAGCAGATAATGGATTTTCTTGAAGGCGGAGCAATTCGTAATTCTGTAAACTTTCCGCGCTGCAAACTTGAACAGCGCGCGCCGTACAGACTGCTTGTTGCAAACCGCAATATCCCCAATATGGTAGGACAAATTACTACTATATTGGCAGGTGCAAATATTAACATTACCGATCTTATTAACCATCATCGCGATGATTTTGCTTATAATATAATTGATACTGAACAACAATTAACAGAAACGGTACTTGATCAAATTCGCAAAGTAGAAGGAATTATCAGGGTCCGTGCAGTTAAAAAATAAAGAAATTAATTTTAGTGAAATTAAGATTGAGTTTATAATACCCCTGTTTGCAGGGGTATTATGTTCTTTGTTTCTTTGCGTACTTGCCGGAAATCTATCTATCTTTAAAAAAACACCAGAAGAACCTGTATTTTCTGAAAGTGTTGAAGAAAGATTTGAATCTCTTTTTTTGCAGAATAAAGACACTAAAGATACTAAAGATATTATTTTAGAGTGTTTCAGCAATTCTGAGTATCGTGATTGGGTAGTAAATTTTTTTACGGAGATTTGCTCCGATATTAATGTTTCACAGGCTATTTTGGATAACTGTGAAAAATTTGAAGTATCGCCGGCTTTGGCATTCGCGTTATGTTGGGAAGAAAGTAAGTTTAATGCTCAGGCAATTAACCGTCATAACCGAGACGGCAGCATAGATCGCGGGCTTTTTCAATTAAACAGCCGTTCGTTTCCCAATTTGGAAACCATTGCTTTTTTTGATATAAACACAAATGCTTATTATGGGATTAGTCATTTGCGTTATTGCTTAGATACAGGCGGCAATGATGTATCGGCTTTGGCAATGTACAATGCCGGAACGGGAAGGGTAAAGTCAGTGGGAGCTCCGGCGGTAACTTTAAATTATATCAGCAGAATTTTAAATAACAAGAGCAGAATAGAAAGCCTTTTTTATTCCCGTTTGATAGAAGAGGAGGAAAGGCGCATGGAAGAAAGAGCGGAAAGAGCTTCTCAGTTTTTGTTTAGCCGTACTTTATAAACTTGCAAAAAAGTTTAATCAGAAAGTATTTTTAGAACTTCCTCGGATGTTTTTGCGTTTAAAATTTCATCGCGTTTTTCGGAGCTTTTAAACAAAAGGCTGATTTCCGCAAGGAACTGCAGATGAGGCCCCGTTTTTTCTACAGGAGACAGCGTCATAATAAATATTCTGCAGGGTTGTTGATCCAAAGAATCAAAATCCACCGGTTTTTCTGAAATACCAATGCAGGCAACTAAATTATTTGTAGCGGCGCATTTTCCATGCGGAATGGCAATTCCGTGCTTCATGCCTGTGGACATTTTTTCTTCTCTGTCCATTACGGCGTTTAATGCAAGTTCCCTGTCCTGTATTTTTCCGGTTCGTACAAGAATATCAAGCAGTTCGTTGATAATTTCTTTCTTGGTGGAACCTTTCAGGTTAAGGCTGATTGTATCTGTTGTAAGTACTGTTTTGAGATTCATAATATTAATTCTATATCAAAAGTGATTAAAAGTCAATCCAATTTACAAGGGTTTTTTTATGATTTTAACATATTTTTTTGTAATATAGTACAAAAAGAGCGTTTTTGCAGGGTTTTCTTAGTATTTATTACTGAGCCGCGCAGGATTCGAACCTCCGACCACCGCCTTAAAAGGGCGATGCTCTACCGACTGAGCTAGCGGCCCAAAGACCCAAAAAGAGTCTTACTTATATATATAATAAATCATGAAAAAGGTCAAGTGCTATACACTATTAGTTACAACTCCCGGTAATCAAGCAGATTAATTTCTTCCATAATAATATGTAAGATTGACAAATTCCCTAAAATCGGCTAAAATTAATAAATAAATCAAACATAATAAGGAAAAATATATGAAAATCCGTACCAAACTTTTTGGCGGCTTCTCTATTGTCGCTTTAATAGGAATATTTCTAGGTGCGCTGGGCTTATACAGCGATGAAAAACTTGTATCATTATCCGAAGAAGTTCTTAAATTGGCGGAAACCAGGACAAGTATCTCGTCAATTTTAAATTCGCATTATATTTGGAGGCATGGAATGTCAGAAACGGTGTATTCCGGGGCGGCATTTACAGGCTCGTTGGATTCTACCGCCTGCTCTTTGGGCAAGTGGCTTGAAAGCGATGCAGTGCATGGACTGACTGACCCTGAGGTTATTTCACGGCTGGAAAAAATCGTAGAGCCTCATCATTTTATTCATTCCAAGGCAGGGGAAATTATCAATCATCTTGACAACGGAGAAAGAAATGAAGCGGTAAGAAAGTTCAGAGAAGAAGTTTTGCCAAATACACTGGAAGTAATTACCGATTTAGAAGTAATGCAGGATAGATACAGCATTTTATTAAACGATAAAATAAATGAGATTCACCAATCCGGTTTGGTGTTTGAACAAATTATCATAGTGTTCATTATTGCCGCGGTAATTGTAAGCATTGCGTTAACAATAATTATTACGACCGGTATTTCAAGACCAATCACCAAAATAGCGGCTGTTATGAAAGTTGTTGCCGACGGCGATCTTACAAAAAGCATTAATGTAAAATCAAAAGATGAAATGGGCGATCTTGCCCGCGACCTTAACTTTACTTTGGAAAAAATTAAAATGCTTGTTCTTGGCATCAAAGATGAGTCGGATAAATTGTCTGATGTTGGCGGAAAGTTAGCCAGTGATATGACGGAAACCGCCGCGGCTGTCAATGAAATTACGGCTAACACCAAAAATATTAAGGACAGAGTGTTAAATCAAAGCGCCAGCGTTACAGAAACTGATGCCACAATGGAACAGATCGCCTTAAACATCAATAAACTTGACAGCCATGTAGAAAAACAAACCGCCAGTGTTGCGCAATCATCATCTGCAATAGAAGAGATGATAGCAAATATTCAATCGGTTACCAAAACACTTATAAGCAACAGCGAGAATGTAGAGGAGCTTACAGCGGCTTCCGAGGTAGGCCGTGCAGGGCTTCAGGATGTTGTTTCTGACATTCAGGAAATTGCAAGGGAATCCGAAGGTCTTTTGGAAATTAACTCTGTTATGGAAAATATTTCCAGCCAAACCAATCTTCTTTCCATGAATGCCGCTATTGAAGCCGCCCACGCGGGGGAAGCGGGCAAGGGTTTTGCCGTAGTTGCGGATGAAATTCGCAAATTGGCCACAAGTTCAGGTGAGCAGTCAAAGACCATCAGCGAGGTACTTAAAAAAATAAAAGGTTCAATAGATAAAATAACCGCTTCTACGGACAATGTACTTAAAAAGTTTGAAGCTATCGATTCCGGCGTTAAAACTGTAGCCCAGCAGGAAGAAAATATCCGCAATGCAATGGAAGAACAGGGCGAAGGAAGCAAACAGATTTTGGAAGCTATAAGTTATGTAAATGAAATTACCCAGCAGGTAAGAAATGAGACCCATGAAATGCTTGAAGGTGCAAGGGAAGTAAAAAAAGAATCCGAAAATCTAAAAAACTCAACCCAGGAAATAACCGAAGGCATGAACGAAATGGCATCAGGCGCGGATCAGATAAATGCGGCAGTACACAACGCCAATGAATTAAGCAATAATAACATGGACAGCACCAATCACTTGATCAGGGAAGTTTCTAAGTTTAAAATTGTGTAAATATCTTATTGAACTAGTTTACTTTGCTTTTTTATACCATGCCCCTCTAGTTGTACCGTGTTTAACAAGATAACCGTCCTCAACAAGTTTCTTTATTGTTTTAGCGGTTGTGTTTATGTTTGTATCAAGGGTGTTGGCAATTTCTAAGGCACTCCATTCATGTTTGTCATTATACAATTCTAATATTATGCGCGCGTTTCTGCCAAGTTTTGTGTCGTCATTTGATATAGCCTGAATTTTGCTTTCAAGATGTTTTTTTTGCTTTAGGAGCGTTGTCAAAAAAAATGAAAGCCACGGTTCATAATCTGCCTTGTGCATCCAAATATTTTTTTGTGTTTTGTGCAATGCGCGATAGTATCCTTCTTTACTGGCTTCTACAAAACACTCAATAGATGCATAGGGAATATAGGCATAGCCTTTTTTTAGAAGCAGTAAAGATGTTAATACACGAGACAAACGGCCATTACCATCCTGAAAAGGGTGAATAGCCAAAAAATGAACAATAAATATTCCAATTACAATTAACGGATGTAAATAATTATCATCAAGATTTTTGCGTGTCCATTCCACCAACTCCTCCATAAAACGCGGCGTGTCAAAAGGCGTTGCAGTTTCAAATACTATACCAATTTCCCTGCCATCTGAATCATACGCCGCAACGGAATTAGAAAGTTTTTTATATTCACCGCGATGCCTTTCATCTTTACTAACATGGCGGAGTAAAATTTGGTGCAGTTGTTTGATATAGTTTTCTGACAATGGTATTACGGTATAATTGTCAAAAATAGTGTTCATTAATTCGGCATAACTAACAACTTCTTCCTCATCCCGCGATTTGAATGATTTTATTTCAATTTGAGACAGCAGTTTTTCAACTTCTAGATCGGAAAGTTTATTGCCTTCGATACGGTTAGATGACCCGACAGACTCTATAGTAGATACCTTGCGCAAGGCTTTTAGCTGTTCAGTCCGCAGGCGTTCAAAACCCGGCCATGCCCCTTTGAATTCATCCAATTCGGCAATTATAGAGAGCATTTCGGGGGTGATTTTTATATTTTTCATATTTATCATATACTTAATTATACGAGATAGTACGAGATTATACAAGATCATACGAGATATTACGAGATGTGGGGGCGGACATCTTGACAAACATTAAATTTCTATGTAGTCTCATATTATGGAGATTGTAATAGATACAAGTGCATTATTAGCGGTTATTGCCGATGAGCCAGAAGCTAATATGGTTCTTGAATATTCAAAACTAACAGATGAAGTCATTATTAAAAATAACGATGGTAATAATTATAAATTACTCCCGGTAAAGCAATTATCAAAAACTCCTTTTGATAATATTCCAAGAGTTAAACTTGGAATTACAACCCAAGAAATTGTAGAAACAATTCGTGAATGTAGAGCAGGTACTTAAAAAGTCAAAACCGATCACCTAACTAACGGAGATTGAGACATATAATCATTCTGACATAACTTATGAAAAAAGTTAAAATTTACCAGAAAGAGCTTTTTTCAAAGCCTCATCCAGCAGCTGTTTCATATCGTTTACAATTTCTTGCCGAAGCTGTTCAAGTTCTATATTTGGTGAGAGGGGATCTACAAATAATTCATATGTTTTTATATCTAAAGCTTGAGCGATACGTTCGACTAGTTCCAAGGTTGGATTATTCCGGGAAAGTTCTATCATACCTATATGATGAGTAGATACATTGACCTTTTCTGCTAATTGTGCTTGCGTAAGTCCTCTTTGCCGTCGGTATTTTCTTAGATTTTGAACGAAAATACTCTGTTTATGTACCATTTTATTACCTTTAAAGTAATAATAATTCTTTTAATGTTATTGACAAACTATGTATAACATAGTATATTATTATCATAGACATAGTAATATTAGGAGATTTATAAAACTTCAGTTTTACAGAGGCTCTTAATAAAGGAGTTTTTATTGAAAAATACCAAAGATTAATAAAGATAGGGAAATCACTTATACTCAATAAGGTCATGTAGCTGGCGGATAATGAATTTTTTAAAAAAAGGATTTAGCCTTTTATAAAGGCCGATTATTTCTTCAATTTCTTTTTCTGTGTCGGTATAGAACATTTCGCCTTCGCCTGTTTCCAGCCATTTTATATTGACATTAAAAATGACTGATACAAGCTTCATGACGCGCGGGTTAACTTTTCTATTCCCGATTTCCATGGAAGAAACATATCCGGTTGCAACTGATATTTTTTCAGCAAAATCCCGCTGGGTTAAATTTAAAGTTTTTCTGGCTAAAGTAAGCCGTTCATTAACTGTCATACAGCCATTTTATAGAATAAAAACAAAGTGGGCAAGAAAATTAGTACAATGCTTTTGGATATAAATAAATATTTTTGTTTGAAATATTGACAAATCACCATAGATATATGTAAAATAAACCTATGGTGGGGTCTATGTATAAATCAGATTATGAAGAATCAGAAATTACATTACTCAGAGAATTGCTGCCAAAGATAAGCGGCGAACGCCGGGCTTTCATTAAAGGCGCATCAGAAGCGTTTTTATATGTACAGGAAAATCAATCAAATATACCAGATCACGATGTAAAGGAGATTTCATTATGAAAAAATTTATCAAGGGATTAGCGCTTATCGGCGCTTTGGCTCTCATTTTTGCCGCTTGCCCGAATACCGGTACAGATGTTATTACCATTACACCTACAGCAGATGATTTTGAAATCGACGGGTTATCGCAAACTTATAACGGAGATCCAATAATCGTTAGCATTACACCGAAGGCAGGAAAATCCGGTGGGGCGATAACCATTCTCTACAACGGTTCAGAGACAGCTCCAGTAGAAGTCGGCGATTACGCTGTAACTTTTAATGTTGCAGCATCCGGTAACTACAACGCGGTCAACGGACTTTCCGCAGGAACGCTTGAGATCAAGCCTTCTGATCTTGACCCTGATACCATTACGCCTGTGATAGATGACTTTGACATCAGCGGACTTGGACCCTTTACTTATAACGGCAGCCAAAGAATAGTTAGTATAACGTCAAAGGCAGGAAAATCCGGCGGTGCGATAACTGTACTTTATAACGGTTCAACAACAGCGCCGACAGATGCAGGCGCTTACACCGTTACATTTAATATTGCGGCATCAGGTAATTACGCTGCAGTTAATGGACTTTCTGCAGGGACGCTTGTAATAAATACTGCAACGCCTGTTGCGGCAGATTTTGATATCACTGGGTTATCCCAAACTTATGACGGCAGCCAATTGACAGTTAGCATTACACCAAAGGCGGGTAAATCCAGCGGTGCAATTACCATTCTTTATGACGGTTCAACGACAGCTCCAACAGCGGTTGGTACATA
>Ga0099364_10003137_pt1 | contig 25922 bp, 20 predicted proteins | sample TergutTh196P3_FD_73070 | JGI IMG/M metagenome (GOLD analysis project Ga0099364, IMG submission 73070) | Microcerotermes parvus P3 segment gut microbial communities from Pointe-Noire, Republic of the Congo - Th196 P3 | ecosystem: Host-associated > Arthropoda: Insects > Digestive system > Gut ...
GTGGTTGATATAACTTTCGTAACTGTCGTTGAAACCGATTTGATTATCCGTTCCGTAGTCCTTCAACTGCCAATAGGGTGGCGAAGTGACAATCAGATGCACCGATTTGTCACTCATTTCGCTCATTTGACGACTATCTCCGTTGATTATTTTATGTATTGTCTTCATCTAAAATTTTCCCGCAAAAGTAGTTATATTTTTCGGATTATTTTGCAATATTTACAATATTTAATATTTTTTTTATGTTTTCTCAAAAATCAAAAATTTCCACCGGCTTATACGGTATCGTAAAATAGAACGCTGCACCTTCTCCTTCTTTTGATTCTACCCACATTTTGCCTCCCATCAGTTGTACGAGGCTTCGCGATATGCTTAACCCCAGTCCAAAACCGCCATATTGCCGGTTGTATCCGGTTTCGACCTGACGAAAACGCTCGAAAATGATTTCCTGTTGTTGTGGCGCTAATCCTATACCGGTGTCAGCCACCACAAATTCAAGCTCTTCGGGCGCCGACTGCCGGTAGCCGAAACGAATACTGCCCTTTTCGGTAAACTTAAAGGCATTGCCCAACAGGTTGTCCAATATTTGACGCAGACGCACCGCATCGACCTGTATAGTGCAATTTTCGATTGTCAGGCTGTTGTCGAGTATCAGCGATAAATTTTTCTTTTCTGAGTTCTTAAGATGATTTTCAAAGTTCATCCGCAACTCGTTCATCATTTCGTTGAGACCGAGCGTAACGGGTTTTATCGTCATCTGATGGGCTTCAATCTTTGACACGTCTATTATTCCGTCTATAAGTTTCATCAAATGCGCGCTGCTGCTATTTATTAGGTCGATGTATTCTTTTCGCTGTTCAACCGGCACGTCATTTTCAAAAAACTGGATAAATCCGACAATAGCGTTCAGTGGCGTGCGTATCTCGTGCGACATGTTTGCTAAAAACGCCGATTTCAAGTGACTTGCTTCTTCAGCTTTTTCTTTTGCAATGGTCAGTTCGCACGTTTTTTCTTCTACCATCGCTTCCAAATTGTTTTTATACATGTTTAACTCCCAGTTAGCATAATTTTTTTGACGATTGCTACGGAAAATAATCGCTAACAATATGGCAGTCAGCAAGAACGCGAAACAAATTATAGAAATAACTATTCGATGATATTTTAACGCTTGCTGCTGCTTTTCAAGTTTTATGTTTGCGGCTTCCCGCATCTCTATTTGGTTTCTTTCAAAAACGTGCTGGTCGGTCAATTGCAGTATATTACTTCTATTGTTTTCTCTGTTTAGCGAATCGTTGATGAGCTTGTATCTTTTCAGGTAATCGAAGGCAGTCTCGTAGTTTCCTCTCATGAAATGCAGTTCGCTCAGTGCCGACAGGGCTGAGGAGCGTATGTGCGTCATACCGCTTTTTGCGGCTAACCGGTGTGCTTCTATAAGTTCGCTTTCAGCGCGGTCCAGGTCGCCTTTTCGCAGGAAAAAACGACCGATAGTGTCGCGAGCTTCAGCTATGGTTTGCAAGTGTTCTGAAAGGATAGCCTTTGCTAATGATTTTTCAAAATAATAAAGCGCACTGTCTGCCTGATTTTCAGTATGAAAAATATTTGCCTTGCTTAAATATACTTTAAATAGCTGATTATGAGCAGGAAATAAGTTTTCGTATATTGCGGCAGACTGTCTGTACAGGTTCAAGGCAACCGTCGGGTTGTCGCTGTAGAGCGTCATAGCGATGTTATGTGTAATACGCGCAACCTGCAAATGCTCGCCCAACTCTTCGTATATTTGAAGCGTTTTACGAATATATTCCTCCACAGCCCTTATGTTTCCCAACTTGTCGTATATTCTGGAAAGCAGGTCATACAAAATAACCTCTATTCGCCTGTTCCCGCTTTCTATAGCTATATCGAGCGCTTCCATCGCCCAACGTTCGGCAATGTGAAATTCGCCAACTACCAAATAAAGTTGAACAATAGTTCCGTATACGATGCAAATTCTTTCCATATTTCCTTTTTCTTTCCATATTAACAGCGCTTTTTGATAACTGTCCAGGGCATAAAAATATCGTGACATTTTTTCGTATGTTAGCGCCAAATTATAGTGGTTGAACGCCATACAGTCGTAGTCCTGCAGGACTTCACATATTTTTAGGGCTTTTTCGTAATGATTAAAGGCTTTTTCGTTTTCGTTCAGAAAATAATACGCGTTTCCTATGGTTCGGTATATATCGGCTTCTCCTTTGGCAAAACCTATCTGTTCCGCTAACGCTAACCCTTTTTGCGCAAACTCCAGCGCTAGATAATAATCCTGATTTTGCAGATTGAAATCCATAAAACTTCGGGCAAAACGGTTGTATACCATTACCTTGGCGGTATCGGTGTCTGTGCGTTTCAACACGTTTTCGAGGCTGTCGGTAAGGCTTCGCGCACTTCCTAAAGCCGTGTGAAACAGCATATTAAATATAATAATAGACAATATGAGCCGGTACATTTTTCGCAGAATAACTAAAATTTTTATCGCACAAAAGTACATTTTTTTTATTTATTTGAAAAAAAAATAAAAAAAAGTTGAAAAAAAAAATTGCAAAATCGATTTTGCAAAATCGATTTCTCGCTTCGCTCGAAATGACAGCGAATAGAAAGGAAAAGAAAAGGGCGTTTAGGCATGCAAAATAAATTAAAACGTAGTGTTAAGTTATCTATGAAATAACGCTTAATATACGCTGTCATCCCGTTAGGGATGTGATATCGGTAGAAAATTTAGGCATACCGAAACTAAGGGCGTGCCGTTAGGTACGCAACAATTTTCTACATTGCGTACCTAACGGCACGCCCATTTTCGCGTATACATCTGTTTTCTACCGATATATTGTCCCTAAAGGGACTTTGCCGTATCGTCATTGCGGGCTTGACCCGCAATCTCCCGTATTGCATCAATGCAAGGGGATACCGGCATACGCCGGTATGACGAGCAGCACACAAGCATCATTGCGGGCTTGACCCGCAATAACCTGAAACAGAGTAATATCGAACTATTAAATCAAATTTAATAGTTCAAAACACCTAACACCTTGTCAAACGTTAAAGTATGTTAAAAAAATAGTACAGTCATTTTTTTTTTTATAATTTTGCTGTGTGGATAAAGTGATAAGAAAAGAAAAATATGAATAAAAAAAAAGTAATAAGTGCGGCGTTAATAGCAATTACGATAGTTCTTTTGTCTATATGTACTAAACAAAAGGAGCTTGAAAGTGTTGTTGCGCCTGCGTATGAGCAAACAGAGCGAGATAGTATGTCCGTTGTGGAAGAAAAAGGACACGAGCCTGAACAGGATGCAGAACAGGATGACGAGCAACCGGAAATTTTTCTTACACCTGTCGAAGAACAAACTGTGCGCGATAGTTTTGTGGTTGCAGTTGAAGAGCAAAATCAGCAAGCAGAAGAGCATATCATCGTAGAAATACCCAATATTGAAATGGTATATGTTGAGGGTGGAACATTCACAAGAGGTAGCAGTGATGACCCCGATTATCTTCGCAGTGGCTATGAGCGTCAGGTAACAGTAGACGGTTTTTATATCGGCAGATACGTAGTAACGCAAAGTCAGTGGGTTAGCATCATGGGTAACAATCCTTCGAGATTCTCGGGAGGCGGTTCTTATCCGGTAGATAACGTAAGTTGCATTGACGCTCTGATTTTTATCGATAAACTAAATGAAGTTACAGGTAAAAATTTCCGTTTGCCGAACGAGGATGAGTGGGAATTTGCAGCACGTGGGGGAGTTCACAGTCAGAACTACCGATACAGTGGCAGTAACGATATTAACGATGTAGCGTGGTACGACTATAACAGTAGGACTCCACAACCGGTAGGAAGCAAAGCGCCTAACGAGTTGGGTATTTACGACATGAGCGGAAATGTTTGGGAATGGTGCAGCAACCGGTCTGGTCCAGACCAAGCTGGTCGCTTTTTTCGCGTGAAGCGTGGCGGCGACTGGAACAATTGGGAAGTGAACTGTCGCGTTTATATGCGTAGAGTGGGTTTTGAAAGCCGTCGTCTGCCCGGCTACGGTTTTCGCCTTGCTCATTCTGATGATGACGAAAATAGTTTTTAGTTTTTTAATCATTATAATCAATAATTTAATTTTAAATTTTTTATGAAAACAATATTTTTTTTAATTTTTTTAGCAGCGTTCCTGACGGGATGTCAGTCAAAGTCAGGACAAAAAGGCGATTTGCCGGTGATAGACCTCTCAAAAAAATATTCTCAAAAGGAGGTGCACCTTGGCAGTATTGCTGATGTAGAGTATTTGCCGTTGGAAACCACGAGTGAAGTGTTATTGGACCAGGATGCAAAGATTTTTTATTTTTGCGAAAAATATATTTTGGTACTCAACCAAAGGCTTGGTGAGATATTAGCCTTTGACAGAAACGGCAAAAACATTAAATCTTTTCGTATTCCACACGGACCCGGACCAATGGAATTTGCGCGGATAGAACGTATTGCCTTTGACGATGTTAGCCAAGAAATATACCTGTTTGATGTTGTCGGCAAAATTTTGGTTTATTCTCTGACCGGCGAATATGTACGGACAATGGAACAGATTCCCGGACTTAATTCTTTTTCGTGTATGCTGAATTTTGACGAAGAGACATTCCTGATTTACCAAGAATACGCTAAGCGAGGCGATAACAAACCACCGGAAAACCCTTATTCTCTTGTATCAAAGGACGATGGAAGCGTTGTTTTCAGTTTTGACATCAATTTTTATGACAGGTTTCCGATAGCAGTCTTAGATTTAGAGACATTTACTGTGTATGAATACACCTTTCCTGTTAACCGGCATTTTGGTCAGGATTTTGTGATTGCCGACATCTCTTCGGATACTGTTTTTATGCTTACAAAACAGCGAGAACTAAAGCCTTTGTTAGTTCGCACCCCCACGGTTGTAGACTCCTCCGAGCCAAGAACTGTGTGGCGAACCGAGCTGACAACAGACAAGTTCATTGTTTTGCGCACTATGGTTATGAATTTCGAAAGATTTATAGCTACCGGAGAAAGAGACCGAAATCCGGTTTTTATAAAGTATGAGTTCGAAACCGGTCAAATTAGTGAGGTTGTTTCGTTTATTATCGACGACTACCCAACATTCAACTGGGAATCGGCGCGGCAACTCTTCTTTGATGTTGTTGACAATCCTCAAAAAAATGTGGCTGTCAAATTGTTGGACGTTGCGCTGTTAAAAGAGGCGCAGGAAGAAAACAAATTAAAGGGCGAATTGGATAAATTAGTTGCGACGCTTGGCGAAGAAGACAATCCGGTGATAATGATAGTGAATTTCAAATGAAAAACAAAGAAGATATCACAAAGACCCTTAAATATCTTGTAACTCAAGGGCAATGGGAAGCGATTATGGGAAACAACCCTTCCCGCTTGAAAAATGGCGATTGTTATCCTGTGGAAAATGTATCCAGTGAGGACGCGCGCAGGTTTATTTACCGATAATAGAAGAAGCACACAACCGGTGGGAATGAAAAAGCCAAATGAATTGGGTATTTACGATATGACCGGTAATGTTTGGGAATGGTGCAATGACTGGTATGGCATGTATACTGGAAGTGCAAAAATAGACCCGCAGGGACCTTCAGAATTTATGCTTCGCAATGCAATTCCCAGTCGCGTTCTTCGCGGGGGCAGTTTCCTCGATAAATACACAAACAAAGTTAAACATAGGACTTTTTATTCGCCGGGCGTAAACAATAATTTCCCTATCTTTGGCTTTCGTCTTGCTCATTCGGCTAATGAAGAATTAAAACCTTGAAAATATTTTGCAGCTGCTCGTCATACCGGCGTATGCCGGTATCCCCTTGCATTGATGCAATACGGGAGATTGCGGGTCAAGCCCGCAATGACGATACTGGGAAAATAATAAAAATCACTTTTTTTTAAAAATTAAGCGTTTTTTAAGCGTTTTGTTAAGCGCTTACTTTTATCTTTGCAAAAATTTTTAAAATAAAAATAAACGCGATGAGTAAAAAATTTGAAACGCAAGACTTCGATAGGCGAGCCCGTGAAATATTAGAACACGGTGAGATACAAAGCTCCTATCCATATACCGACAGCTACGGAGAATCGGAAATAGAATCTCTCGAAAAGCTGGAGTATCTGTACGTTATGTATAGGAGCAAAATGTGCAAATACGCGGAAAGAATTTTAGGCAGCAACCTGCTGAGCAAGGATGCTGTGCAGGAAGTGTTTATGACATACTGGGAAAAACGTAACGAAATAGAAATCACAAAGAAAGAGGAAGATTACTTATACACAGCGGTAAAGAACAAATGCTTTGACATTTTGAAGCATGCTAAAGTAGTTGCCACACATGCAGAAAACACACAAAAATCAGCCGATATTGAAGATTTTATCTGTTCGAACAGTGAAAACCCGGAACAAATTTTGATATTGGCAGAAGACGGGCAAAGAAGGGAATTACTAAAAAAAATGATGTTGTCTGGCTTGTCGCAAAGTCAAAAAAAAATTGCAATGCTTTTGCTTGAAGGAATGAAATTGGCTGAAATAGCCCAAAAACTTAAAGTATCAGAGGGAACCGTAAAAACGCAAAGCTATCGTATAAGAGAAAAATGGAAAAGTTTGGATACAGATGAGATTAGGAAAATATTGAAATAGTGCATGATAGCGACAAGACACTAACCATGGAAAGCATTTTTTTCAAAAAAAAATCAAATTTTGTCAACCTTTTTTATGGGTTAGTCGTCTTATATGTAGCGGGCGATGTCGTTCGGAGATAAAAAGAGTTTATTTATATAATTTCAAATTTTATTTTTGTTAGTTCTTTCTTTAATGTAAGTAGATATGAATAAGATTGTTAGAGTAAATGCAGCAGTCGCTAAACAGAACGGGGCGGTGGATGCCAGAGACCATCACAAAAACGGGGCGAGTCTGAAAAGCCAAACGAGTAGGGAAAACTTTTTAACAACGGAGGTGATATGAAAAAGATAAGTAAGTTAGTTTTTTTGTTATTTTTCGTGCTTATTACTTGTGCTATTTTGCATATGTCTGGAAAAGCAGTTGAAAAAACGTATAAAACTGAAGTTGAAACCAACCATAGCATACGAACAAGTATTTGTATTGATAATTTTACGCCTCAAATCATTGATAATCTTGAACTTCTCTGCCGTGTTTGGGGTTTTCTCAAATATTATCATCCGGCTGTTGCTGCAGGCGAATACAATTGGGATGCCGAGTTATTTCGTATTATGCCAGCTGTAGTTGAAGCGCCAACTACTGACCATCGTAATCAAATATTGTCCGAATGGATCAGTCAATTAGGAGAAATAACCGATTTTGTGGATTGTGTAAAGAATGAAGAAAAAATGATTAAAATGTTTCCCGATTTGGCATGGATAGAAAACACCGACAGGCTGAGTAATGAATTGGTCAGTCAACTGAACCGCATAAAATATGCACAACGCACAGGGGAACATTATTACGTTAACGCCCACAGAACCAATACATCTTTTTCGAATGAAATAAATTATGCCGGTTTTGTCTTTGACGATGACAGAATACGTTTATTAACTTTGTTCCGATACTGGAACATTATTCAATATTTTTACCCTTACCGTGACTTGACAGATAAAGATTGGGATATTATTTTATGCGAATACATTCCAAAATTCATAGAAGTTAGAAACGAACGGGATTACAAATTGACTATTCTCAAATTGTTTGCAGAAACAAATGATATTCAGGCAAATATATACGACAATGCTTTTGATAAAATATGGGGTGCATATGGAGTTCCTGTTGTGATTAGATTCATTGAGGGGATCCCGATTGTTATTCACGAATTTGGATTTCCAAACTTGTTTGATTCTGGATTGAAAAAAGGAGATATAATAACAGGAATTGATGGAGTGCCTATTAAAAAAATAATAGAAGAAAAGATATCTATTATACCAGCTTCAAATTATATGTCACAATTACACGAATTATCTCACAGGCTTTTACGCACAGATTCTGCTAAAATGGAAGTTAATATCATACGCGATGGTAAAAAATATACTACAACGGCTTATACAACCGGAACAAATTGGGAATATGAAAGACGTACGTTTGCTAATCAAATGCATTCTAAATTATTGACACATAATATTGGTTATATACTTCCAAATCAAGAAACTTTAAATATTTATGCATTATCTGAACTTATGGAATCATTTAAAAATACAAGAGGAATTATTATTGATTTAAGATGCCAACCAATTAATAATGAAGCATTAATGTTTTTTTGCAATCATATTACAAATGAACAAATAAAATTTGCCTTTTTTTCATTAGGTAGCGTTTTTTTTCCCGGTCAATTCTATTATATTTCGCAACATATTACAGGAAGAGCAACTACTGATTATTATCAAGGGAAAATTGTTGTTATAGTTAACGAAGAAACCGACATTTTTGCTGAACTTTTTGCAATGGCGCTTCAAAAAACGCAGCATACAATGGTTATTGGCTCAACCGCATCAACTGCAAATATTAATTATAGGTCTCATATCACTTTACCCGGAAATATCAATGTTGGAATATCTCGTTTTGGAGTATATTATCCAAACAAACATGAAGTGCATCGCGTAGGTATTAATATTGATGAAATAGTAAGACCTACAATCAAAGGGGTTATTGAAGGGCAGGATGAGTTACTTGAACGAGCAGTTAAAATTGTAGAAAATCATTCGTTAAATATATTTATGTTGCCTCTGTTTCTTGTATTTACATACAGGAAACAGAGATTAAAACATCGCTTTAATAAAATAAACTATATTTTCGATTTTATAAATTTAACCTTTTTTCAATCATGGAAGAAAAGAAGAAATTAAAAAAATTGACTATTAATAAGGAGATTATATCAAATTTAACCACAGCAAATATGAACCTATTCATAGGTGGATATGGATATACAAGTGGAGTAGGTGATTTTTGCCAAAGTGAACCTCATTGTCACTGTTTAAGTCGGGAAATACTATGTCCTACTCAAGGTGGTGCTAGTACATGTAATTTGATGGCTAGTTGTCCTTGTCCGGTAAGTGTTGAATTAAACTGTCAAGGTTCGCATGATGCCACGATTTGTCCATTCTGTACAATTGCTAAATAATTTATAGTCAAATATCATCAACCCCAATTTTCGTTAATATTTGGGAATTGGGGTTACTTTTTTAAAATTAAATAAAAAAAATATGTTATTATCAAAAATAGAAGAATTGACAAAGATAAATTTCCAACAAACAAATAAACAATGTTTATTTTCGGGAGATACTGGTGTTGCCATTTGGTATTTGTATTTATCACGTTGCTTTAACGACAGCTCTTTTTATGAAAAAGGGATAAATACTATAACAGAAGTAATTGACACATTGTATCATACAAGTCAAACCCATACTTTCTGTAACGGATATGCTGGTATCGGATGGAGTATTCTGCATCTGATGGATCAAAATTTTATTGATTTAGATCCTGAAATTCTTGATGTACTTGATGAACATCTTTATTATTGTATGCAAAATGATTTACAAAAAAATAACTGGGATTATTTGCATGGCGCTTCTGGTATTATTCTATATTTTTTAAAAAAGAATCAAAATAACCGGTTAATAGATGTTTATATCAACGAATATGTAAATAAAATGTACAATTTGGCAATTAATGAAGATAAGCATCTTAAATGGAAGATAATTATTGACCATGAAAAAAAAGTAACTGGCATAAATATAAGTTTATCTCATGGAATGTCTTCTCTAGTTGGTATATTTCTAAAAATATACCAACAATATAAAACTAACGATTTGGAACATATGATACGAGGTGCAGTTCAATATATAATCAAACAAAAAATAGACTGCTATCATTATGGTTCTTGTTTTCCATCTTATTCAATCGAAACTGATGATTCATTACAAGGTAGTCGTTTGGGATGGTGCTATGGGGACTTGGGCATCAGTATGGTATTATGGCAAGCCGGAACGTTAATGAATGTACAGGAATGGTGTGATATAGCTGTTAATACAATGTTGCATGCATCTCATAGAAAAAATGATAATAGTGTTAAGGATGCCGGATTATGTCATGGAGCAGCTGGAATAGCCCATATATTTAACAGGATGTACAAGTATACAAAAATGAATGAATTTAAAAACGTATCTATGTATTGGGCAAATAAGACTATAGAAATGGCACATTTTGAAGATGGCGTTGCCGGGTTCAAAACCTTTGTTAACATAGATGACCCAAAGTGGGTTGTTGACTATGGATTTTTGACAGGTGTTACAGGTATTGGATTAAGTCTTTTGTCTTTGGTATCAGATATTGAACCAGCATGGGATGAATGTTTATTATTAAGTTAATGTAGTTATGTATAAGCCATTTGACACTTTTATTTTTCGCACTCCTTTTTTTCCTTTAACGGCTATTGATGATTTCGAATCAAATCAGTATGATAATGTTTTTAAGGAAATGCTACAAGTAGCCACGCCTGATCTTGCCGAAAATATTAGTAATATTTCAAATAAGACACAATATCCATCTTATCGTTATTATCAACGCGCCTGTACTCGTCCTACTCCTTTTGGCTTGTTTGCTGGTTGCTCTGTAGGCGTCGTAGGAGAACACACGGATATAATTTTGTTTAATCAGTATAAATATAAGCGCAAAACTCGGTTAGACATGGATTATATTTGTGCACTTACACAACAAATTGAAAAAGACCGTAATATTCGCGAAAAGTTGTGTTTTTTTTCAAATAACAGTATCTATCCAGTTGGTAACAACTTTAGATATGTTGAATACTTTTACCAGAATAAACGTCTTATGCATCGAATTGCACAAATTGAAAATTCTGAATACGTGCTGAAAATATTGAATTTAGCAAGAGGAGGTGCTTGGTTCTACGATATAGTTGAATCGCTTGTTAACGATGAAATTACATCGGAAGAAGCTACAGAATTTATTCATGAATTGATTGATTCTCAAGTGTTGTTAAGTGAATTAAATTTATCAGTGACAGATGTTGAGCCTCTATACACGTTGATTTCAAAACTAAATTTTTTTCCAAATCTAAACAAGAATATTTTATATATTTTATCTGAAATCAAAACTCAATTGGCAGATATAGACAGACAGCCCATTGGTACAACCACTAATCTTTATACTAAAATAATAAAAAATATCGAAAAAACGAAAATAGAATCAGAAATCAAATATCTGTTTCAAACGGACATGTTTAAAATGGTACAGCAAGCAACGATTAGTCGCAACATGTTAAGGGATATCCAGCAAAGTCTAACTTTTTTAAACAAAATAAATTTGCCCGTTACTCAAACTAACATTTCAAAATTTAAGGAAAATTTTACAAAAAGATATGAAGAACGTGAGATGCCATTGCTTTTTGTTTTAGATAATGAACTTGGGATTGGATATGCTGATAATATTTCAGGCGATATCTGCCCTTTGATTGATGATTTGGTGATACCTCGCATAAGCTCGCCAATCAGTCCTCCTTATATTCCTATCCAATCAATTTTGTTACAGAAAATACAACAGTCAACGCTTGATACTATTGAAATAACCGATGAAGATGTGAAAGGTATTGAGGCTTTATGGGACGATTTGCCCCCGACTTTTTCGGTAATGTGTCAAATATTGCAAGACAACGAACAGGGTAGGTCTGTTTATATTAGATCTATAGGAGGAACTAGTGCTGCTAATCTGTTAGGACGTTTTTGTCATTTGGATGAGCAGATTCTAAATTACACGCTTGCCATAACCGAAAATGAAAAAAAAAATAATACAGATGTGATTTATGCAGAAATTGTGCATCTACCCGAGTCTAGACTTGGAAATATTTTGCTTCGTCCAGTTCTTCGTCAATATGAAATTCCTTACCTCTCAAAATCAAGTGTTTCCGGAGAATTTGAATTGAGACTAGATGATATGTACGTTTCCGTAAAAAATAACCGTATTATATTACGTTCCAAACGATTAAACAAAGAAATCATACCTAGACTAAGCACAGCTCATAATTATGGTGTTCAAAATAGCATGCCTGTCTATCATTTTCTGTGTGACTTGCAGCATCAATACGGACGCATCGGATTAGGATTTCATTGGAATGAAACTGCACAACAATTAAATTATTTGCCTCGAGTAATATATAAAAATTGTATTTTGTCGAAAGCTCGTTGGATTGTTTTTGAAAAAGAAATAAAGCACTTTGCTGGAATAAAAAGTGACTTTGAGTTATTGGAAAAATTAAAAAAATGGCAAAATAGTAGAAATATTCCAAATATTGTTTTATTTGTCGATGGCGACAATGAACTGTTCATTGATTTGAACAATCCTTTAAGTATTCGAGCATGGTTGTCAGTTGTAAAAAAAAGGCAATCTTTTAAAATAGAGGAATTTTTATTTAAGTCAGAAACAGCCGTTGTTCGCGGTCCTGAAGGAGCTTTTACCAATGAGTTTATTTTTGCGTTTTATCGTGATACTAATATAAAAAAAAAATAATAAGATGGAAGACAGAATCTTCATACCAAGCAGTGAATGGATATATTTCAAATTGTATACAGGTACAAAAACAGCAGATTCAATTCTTAAGAACCAATTGTACGAATTCATCAGCGAAATGCTGAAAAACGAGGTCATCGACAAATGGTTTTTTATTCGTTTTTCTGACCCTGATTTTAATATACGTTTGAGGCTTCATCTGAGAGAAAACCGAAATTTTAGCTATCTTTTCAATAGTTTTTATGAAATTTGCAATCCATTGATAAATAATGGATTAGTTTGGAAGATACAGTGTGAGACGTATCAACGAGAAATTGAACGGTATGGGGCCAAAAGTATTTTTCTTGTCGAAGAAATATTTTTTATTGATAGCGAATTTGTTATAAAACTCTTGTTTCAATTGATTGAGAGTAATTCCGAACTGCAACGTTGGAAACTTGCCTTGGTGTTGATTGATAGCTTTTTGTCCGCATTTTCATTTGAACTAATGCAAAAAAAAGAACTATTGACATCAATTGCAGAAAATTACAAACGAGAATTTGGTTTTATCCATCATAATGCTAAAAAACAATTGGATTATAAATACCGTTCTTATCGCAAAGAAATCGAAAACATAATGTCATGGGAAAATACGGATTCAGATATTATTTATATCCTTAAAGACCGCAAACATGCAATTATGCCAATAGCTAATCGGTTAAATGCAATGGAAGAATTTGACGACATTAACATATCTGTTAAATCTTTGATTATTAGTATGATTCATATGTCTATGAATCGATGGTTTAGATTGAAAAACCGATTATATGAAATGGTAATTTATGATTTCTTAACGAGATACTATGCGTCTGAAATTGCAAAAAGGAATATTCAAAAAACAATTTAATTAACAAGCGATTTAAAATATGACAAATAATGAACTAGACAATCAAACTATTCAACAAATATGCGATGTTTTGCTTCTAAACGGCGGTTTTTTAAGCAATCCCGGTTTATATACTGGTGAAATGGGATTAGTTTTGTTTTTCACACATTATGCCCGTTACACCCAAAATGATTTGTATTTTGAGTATGCTTATGAATTGATGGAAAAAACACAAAATAAAATTCATCATGAAACTCCCATCTATTACAAACATGGTTTGACCGGTATTGGCTCTGTTATTGAATATTTAGTACAAAACGGTTATTTTGAGGCTGAAATCGACGATGTACTGGAAGATTTTGATAATCGTATATTTTTCACTTACAATCTCCAAAATTTGTCAATAGACGTAGCTACGGACATAGCGTATTATGCCGCATGGAGAATGTCTGGAACCAGTAGAAAAAAAGATATGATACAAAAAAATATATTGTCCCCAATTGAGCAACATTACGTTCTTCCGAAATTGTGCCTAAATATGCCTGAATTTTTAGTAGACAAAACATACAACCGTTGTTTAGAACTCATTTCTAAAAATCTTTTTTGGAGTCAAGACGCAAGTCTTCAAGATGGACTTGCCGGTTGGGGCTTGTCATTATTAACTGAACTTACCGGTAATAATTCATGGTATTCACTTTTTCCAAACAAATTAATTAATGACATCAACAAATGAATCTCTATCTATTTAATTACAATGATAGCGCTACCGTTTACGGCATCGGAACCTATCTCAAAGAATTGACGCAATCTTTAGCGGGTTCTGCTATTGATGTTCACATAGTACATTTACGGTCGGAGCGACAAAAGTTTGAGATAGAAAAAGCGGATAATATTGAAAACTGGTACATTCCTGAAATTCGATACGATAACAAATACTTTGATGCAATTCAAGAGATAGAAAATTACTATCGTAATGTTGTTTACATTCTTCGACTCTACATTAAGGATGCAAAAGATTTGATATTCCATTTTAACTATAATAACTGCTATTTTCTTGCAAAAGAATTGAAAGCGACATTCGACTGCCAAACTGTTGCTACGGTACATTATACAAAATGGCATCTTGAGCTTCAAGGGAATCTGCACAAATTAAACAGAATTAAAGCAAAACCCGAAAATCAAAGAAACTCCTTCGAGCAAATGATGTATATCGCAGTTGAATATGAAAACGCTTTTTTCAACGAAATAGGCAGGGTTATCGCTATTTCTAAGCTTATGCAAAGTATTCTTGAAACCGAGTATCAACTGAATTCGGATGTTATTTCTACCGTTCCTAATGGATTAAGCGACACAAACTCTATTGGAACGAGCAATCGTGAAAACTTACGCAAAAAGTGGCAAATACCGGAAAAAGATTTTTTGATTCTTTTTGTCGGACGCTTACAGCCTGTGAAAGGACTAATATTTTTGATACGTGCTTTCCGAAAATTGTTAGACCAAATTCCGAATTGTCGCCTCGTGATAGCCGGCAACGGCATTTATGACCCATACTTTCAAGAAGCAAAAAATATTTGCACCAAAATCACCTTCACCGGATTATTGGAAAAGCGCGAGTTGTACGAATTATATCAACTTGCCGATGTAGGCGTTGTCCCTTCGCTATACGAGCCTTTCGGTTATGTTGCCGTAGAAATGATGATGCACGAGTTGCCCATTGTGGCTACTGCAACTTCGGGGTTGAACGAAGTTGTAGACGATACATGCGGTTTGAAAGTACCTTTGACAGTTTTGCCCGATTGCGTAGAAATAGACGTTTCGCTATTGGCAGAAAAAATTTTGTATCTGTTGCAACATCCCGCCGAAGCACAGGAAATGGGGCGCAACGGACGTAAAAGATACCTTAAAGAATATTCTTCGGATGTATTCCGCAAAAATATGTTAAACTTTTATAAATCATTATATTAATTATCAATCATCATCATGTTAGTTTTCGATAAAAACACCCCTGTTCTATTCTTGGTTTTTAACCGCCCCGATGCTACACGTCGGGTTTTTTCCCAAATACGCAAGGCTGCGCCCAAAAAATTATATATTGCGGCTGATGGTCCGCGTTATCCACAGGAGAAGAGCGATTGCGAAGAAGTAATAAAGATTGTTTCCGGTATAGATTGGGATTGTGATGTTTTTACGCTTTTTCGCACCGAAAATTTAGGTTGCGGCATCGCTATCAGTCAGGCTGTTAGTTGGTTCTTTAAAAATGAAACTGAAGGTATTGTTCTTGAGGATGATTGTCTACCGTCAGACAGTTTCTTTGGCTTTTGCTCTGCCATGCTTAACAAATACCGTAACGATACTCGTATTGGGCATATATCCGGCGGAAATTATCAAAGGGGCTTGTCGCGCGGTGATGGTAGCTATTATTTTTCGTTTCTGACCAATGTTTGGGGTTGGGCTGGCTGGCGCAGAGTGTGGGAAAATTTTGATTTCAACTTAAAAACATTTCCGACCTTTGATAATTTGCAATATATTGAAAATATGCCGTCTCACAGCCCGTTTAAAAATTATTGGAATGACAAATTTTGGGAACGTCATCACAACGAATCAAATTCATGGGGTTTTCAGTACTCCTATCTCAATCTTGTCAACAACCGTTTGTCAATAATCCCTAATGTTAATTTAATCAGCAATATTGGATGTTTTGATAAAGCGACTCATTATATTAAAAACCACCCTTTTGCCGATATCCCGCTTGGCGAGTTAGACCAAATTGTTCATCCGTCCTTTGTTGTGGCTGATATAGCCGCCGATATACATTCTCAAAGCTTGGAGTTAAACATCTCGCCCTCAAATATTAATGGTGATGGCTTTTTTTTCATGCAAAAAAAATTATTGAGTATTGTTTCCGGAAAAGATGACTGCATGATAATTCCCAAAATCATTCACCAGATTTATTTTGATATGTCAGGTCCTCCTGTTTATTTAAAAGAAATTTCACAAACGTGGCAGGAAAAACATCCTGAATGGGAATACCGTTTTTGGAACAAGGATGCTGTAGAGCAATTTTTAGAATCTGACTTTCCGGAATTTATATCACTTTATAATTCGTTTCCTTTTGATGTTCAGCGCTGGGATTTTGTTCGCTACCTGATATTAGAACGTCTCGGCGGACTTTATGTCGATATGGACTATGAATGTATTGAGCCTGTTGACAGTCTTTTATGGAACTGCTCCTGCTGTTTCGGTATGGAGCCTGACGGACATGCTCTTCGCTTAAATAAACCGTTCATTATCGGCAATGCCATGATGGCTTGCGTTCCCGGACATGAATTTTTAAGCCGGATTATCAAAGATATTTCTTCGTCGGGGTTGCAAGAACATAATCATAAAGGTATTCAGATTATTGAAACTACCGGTCCATATATGGTCAATCGCGTATATAACGCCTACGAGCGCAAAGACGATGTTACCCTGCTACCGGCAGAATTGGTTGCTCCTTTGACTTTGGAAGAAAATCAAAAACTTATTTCAGGCGTCGAAACCCCAGAGATGGAAAAAAAAGTGGAAAAAGCTTTTGCTATTCATTATTTTTTAGGCTCATGGACAGAGCAAACAGAGCCTGATAGAACAGGGAAACCAACTATAGAAATTTCAAATAGTATACAAGACAAGAAAGTTTTAGCTATTATTGTTACCTTTAATGGCGCTGAATGGATTCAAGATTGCCTTCGTTCAGTGTTTGCATCGTCCTTCAAACCAGATGTATTGGTCGTCGATAATTTGTCAACAGATGCCACTTGCGCGATAGTCGAAGGATTTTCTGATGTTATTCTGATAAAAAATAAGAAAAATTTTGGCTTTGGAAGAGCTAACAATATGGGCTTGAAATATTCGTTGGAACACAACTATGATTTTGTTTTTTTGATAAATCAGGACACAATTGTACGTCCCGACATGTTCGAAAAAATGGTTCAAGCGCATATTCAACATCCTGATTATGGCATATTAAGCCCATTGCACATGACAGGTAAAGGAGATAGACTTGACTATCAATTTTCTCAATATATTGAATTTGGGGGTCCCGAATACATGGATGTATTACGACATAAACAGCAATTAAAGTCGGTTTATCCGATATATTTCGTAAATGCAGCTTTTTGGTTGCTTTCCCGTGAATGTATTGAAAAAGTTGGCGGTTTTGACCCGATTTTTTTTCATAAAGGCGAAGATAACGATTATATAAACCGGGTCAGGTTCAAAGGACTCAAAATAGGTATTTGTCCCGATGTTAGCGGGTTACATTTCAGAGAAAACAGAACCGAATCCAAAACTTATGATTCCTATTATTCAATGTTCCGTAAAGACATTTTGATAACTCTCAAAAATCCATTTCTCAAGCTTACACCAACTTTTTTTTCTATTTTTCAGAAAAAATTTCGCGATAGATTGCACATTTCCAATAAAGCTAATTTTTTAAAATTTTTTATGTATTGCAATCTTATAGCGTTTACAATTCTAATTTATAGGAGAGTAAAACGAAGCCGGAAAATAGAAAAATATCCATTATCACACTTGAAAATAAGAAAATAAACAATTAAATTAAAAAAAAAACACTTTTTTTTCAAAATTAAGCGTTTTTTAAGCGTTTTGTTAAGCGTTTAAATTTATCTTTGCAAAAATTTTTAGAATAATTTAATGAGGAATGAAAATAATAATATTTATTTGCCTTTTTGCAGGCAGTTTTTTACAGGCTCACGCCCAGCGTTTAACCGATTATGTAGACCCTTATATTGGTTCGGGCGGTCACGGGCATGTTTTTGTGGGCGCTAATGTGCCTTTTGGGATGGTTCAGGTCGGACCGTCCAATTTTTACAAGGGCTGGGACTGGTGTTCGGGCTATCACTATCAGGATAGCGTTATCATCGGCTTTCCGCAGTTGCACTTGAGCGGCACGGGTATAGGCGACCTTGGAGATATTCTCATCATGCCCTACATGGGTGAGATTCAACTCAATAAAGGCGTCGAAACACAACGTTTCAGCGGGTATTCGTCAAAATTTTCGCGTAAAAACGAAAAAGTGCGCCCGGGATACTACGCCGTTAAGTTAGACGATTTTGGCGTTGAAGTGGAACTGACGGCTACCGAACGCGTCGGTTTCCACAAGTACAGATTTCCGCAAGGAAAGGACGCGCGTATCATCATCGACCTCAAAGATGGTATAAATGACCGCTCTACGGATACATACATCGAATTGGTCGACGAGCACACCATTAAGGGTTATCGTTATTCTTCGGGGTGGGCGCGACGTCAGCAGGTCTATTTTGCCGTGCGCTCGTCGGTTCCGCTTCGCGATTTTGCCGTTTTTAACGAAACAAGTCCGATAGGAAACAAAAGCGGACAAGGCGAATCTATCAGAGGGCTGATAAGTTTTGCCGACGCGCCCGGCGAGGTTTTGCTTAAAGTAGGGATATCGCCGGTAAGTCCCGAAAATGCGCTGGCAAACATAGATGCAGAAATCCCGCACTGGGATTTTGACAGAACACGTAAAGAAGCCGACGAAAAGTGGGAAAAGGAATTGGTGAAGATTAGCGTGGAAGCCTCTGATGATGCCATTAAGCGCATATTTTACACTGCCATGTATCATTTGATGGTACATCCGTCTCTTTTCAACGACCACAACGGCGACTACAGAGGCGCAGACTGGGAGGTGCATAAGAACGCGCCGTTCGTCAATTATACCATCTTTTCGTTGTGGGACACCTATCGCGCGGCACACCCCCTGTTTACAATCACCAATCCCGAACGGGTAAATGACTTCATAAACAGCATGCTGGCAATTTTCGACCAGACGGGCGCATTGCCTATCTGGCATCTGTGGGGTTTCGATACGGGTACAATGGTGGGAATAAGCAGTTTTCAGGTTATTTCCGAAGCGTATATGAAGGGCTTCACGGGTTTTGACCCCAACAGAGCCTTCAACGCATTGAAAACAACCGCTATGAGCGACTTGCGCGGATTGAGCTACGTACGAGAATTTCAGCCTGTTCCAATGGACGTGAGGGTAGGCAGGTCGGTAGCAATGGGGCTTGAGTTTGCAAATGGCGATGCAAGTATAGCAGCGATGGCTAAAAAGCTCGGAAAAACAGAAGATTACGAGTATTTCAAAAAACGCGGCGAAAATTATAAGCTGTACTATGACGACGATACCGGATTTTTTCGCGGCAAAATGTCCAACGGCGACTGGAACCCTGTTTTTGACCCGATAAAGTCACAGCGCCCGTTCGCTACAGAGTTTGCAGAAGGCAACGCATGGCAGTACCTGTGGTTAGTTCCTCACGATGTTTACGGACTGATAGACCTGCTGGGCGGCGAAGAAGCCTTCATAGACCGTTTCGATACGTTCTTTTGTCTGAATTTCGACCCCGACGACCCCGACATTTTAGTAGACCTGACGGGAAACATAGGGCAGTATGCGCATGGAAACGAACCCGGACATCACAATGTATATATGTATAACTACGCCGGACAACAATGGAAGGCGGCGCGCCTTGCACGACGCATCATGCACGAGTTTTATACCGACCAGCCCGACGGAATTATAGGAAATGAAGACTGCGGACAAATGTCGGCATGGTACATAATGTCTGCAATGGGCTTCTATCCCGTATTTACGGCGTCAAACGAATACGTAATAGGAAGTCCGGCAGTAGATAAGGCGGTGATAAATTTAGAGAACGGAAAGCAATTTATTGTAGAAGCAATAGACAACTCGCCCGAAAACATATACATACAGTCTATCGAATTGAACGGCAATGAATATCCATACACTTACATAACCCATCAGGATATTGTCAATGGCGGGACTATGAAGATACAGATGGGAAGGAGACCAAATTATAATTTTGGGAAAAATCCGGAGCACCGACCGGGAGTTAAGTAGTTTTCAGTTTTCAGTTTTCAGTTTTCAGAAATAGATTGTGTAAGCATGCGAAATATATAACATATAATGATTTTCAAAACGATTTCACGTATTAAAAGTAGAGAAGAAAAGTCCCGCGGGGACGACACTCTATTAACCGTAGATTTTAATCTACGGAAGCGGAAGAATGTACACGCTCGGCAAAGTCCCGCAGGGACGACACTTTGCCGAAGTATTCAAGTGTCGTCCCTGCGGGACTTGGTAGAGACGTGGCATGCCGCGTCTATTATCCGCAGGTTAAAACCTACGGTTAATAAAGTGTCGTCCTTGCAGGACTTCTCGCCGCTGACAATACAAAATGCTGCACACGAGCGTCATTGCGGGCTTGACCGGTACGAGCGTCATTGTGGGCTTGACCGGTACGAGCGTCATTGCGGGCTTGACACGCAATCTCCTGAAACAGAGCTATATCGAACTATTAAATCAAATTTAATAGTTCAAAATGCCGGTTTGGCATGCCGTCCCTTTGGGGACGAAATATTGGTAGAAAATCATTATCGCCGTAACGCTCTGCGCCGTCCCGTAGGGACGGAATGTGAAAAATATTGCGTACATAAAGGCACGCCCGTTTTTGCGTGTGCATCCATTTTCTACCAATATAACATCCCTTACGGGATGCTACGGTACGAGCGTCATTGTAGGCTTGACCGGTACGAGCGTCATTGCGGGCTTGACCGGTACGAGCGTCATTGCGGGCTTGACCGGTACATGCGTCATTGCGGGCTTGACCCGCAAACTCCTGAAACAGAGCAATATCGAACTATTAAATCAAATTTAATAGTTCAAAATGCCGGTTTGGCACGCCGTCCCGTTAGGGACGAAATATTGGTAGAAAATGATTATCGCCGTAACGCTCTGCGCCGTCCCGTAGGGACGGAATGTGAAAAATATTGCGTACCTAAAGGCACGCCCGTTTTTGCGTGTGCATCCATTTTCTACCAATATAACATCCCTAACGGGATGCTACGGCACGAGCGCCGTTTTCAGAAAATAAAAATAAATAAAATAAATAATTTAATTTAATAATAAATAATAAAATGAAAAATTCAGTTTTGACATTAGTTCACATTTTTTTGCCGTTGTTGTTTACCTTCGGCATTTTCAGCCAGTGCACCCAATCAAATAATGTGCCGGCAGAATATTTTACGGGAGTTTTCAAGCATCCCGGTATGGTTCAAAGCGCCGAAGACCTCGAATATATGCGCGATATGGTTTTAAAGGGCGAAGAGCCTTGGAAAACAGCCTATGAGCAACTTCAGGAACAGACCTCGCTTGATTTTGTTACGAACCCTGTGGCTTATATTTCGGTTGGCGCTTACGGCGCTAACAGCATAGGCGGACGCGAGTACGGACAGGGAGGCTCTAACGCCTATAACCATGCGCTGATGTGGTACATAACCAAAGACCAGCGCTATGCCGACAAGGCAATAGAGATACTCGATGGCTGGGCATCGACATTAAGAGGTTTTGCAGGCAATAACGCCAAACTTAACGTGGCGCTGACAGGAGCCAGTTACTTGAACGCTGCCGAAATAATACGTCACACAGGCGCCGGATGGAGCCAAAAAGGAATAGAGCAGTTTGAACGATTAACGCGTACTGTGTTCTATCCCACTGTGGAGGACTTCTTTACGGAAGCCAACGGCAACTGGGACGGCGGGATAATATACACTATGATGTGCATGGGTGTATTTCTCGAAGACCACGATATGTTCAACCGCGCAGTAGAACGTTATTTCAGGGGCGAGCGCAATTCGGGCATCATTAAGTATGTATATCCGGGCGGACAATGTCAGGAGACCACGCGCGACTGGGGTCATGTATTGTTAGGTTTGGGCGAGTTTGCCAAAGCCGCACAGGTGGCAGATACCTACGGTATTGATTTCTTCATAGTGGGCGACGACCGGCTTGCGCAGGGATACGAACAAGCCCACGAATATATGCTCTACAAGCAGGATATTGACATGTATGGAGTGATGCAGCATCGCGCAAATAACAGGTTAAGAGATATTTGCGAAAATATTTATAGCTACTATCGAGATGTGCGCGGCATCGACCTTGTTCACACCGGAGAAGCAATAAAAACGACCCGCGAACGTTCGTCTGTAGGCGTGCTTACAGGCATTAAAGCCCCCAAAGGCGAGCATACGCAATTGAGCGGGTTAGTAATTCCCGATTTTCTAAAAGCCTCTGAAACAGGCGCTCTTTTGCGGGGCGCTGCTAAACCGGCGCCGGAGGGCTCAATAATTTTGCAGCCGGGCGAATCGATACAGGACGCGATTGACGCCCACAAGGGAACGGGAAAATGGCTTGTGCTGGCTGCCGGCGTTCACACGCTTGAAGGACCGTTAGTGATGTACAGCGGAATAACGCTTGCCGGAGAAGGACGCGCTACAATACTGCATTTAGCAAGAGGCGTAAATACTGAAACATTGGTCAACGGCGAGAGTTCGATGGAGAACGTCGTTATCAGGGACATGATAATAGAAGGCGCCACAAATACGGTCGAAAACGCCGACCCTAACGCCGACCGCCGCAACCGTATGTATATGAGCGCTCCAAGTCGCGAGGGAATAGTATTCCGCTCGGGACGCGGAGGAACGATGAAGAACATCACGTTCGAAAATATCACTGTGCAGAACTTCACCCGGAACGGCATGTTCATAGCCGACGGCGAAAACGTGGTCATTAACCGCTGCGACGTAAGCGACAACGGAGGCAATGTAGTGCCGGGAGAAAAATTCCACCACAACCTGTATCTTTCGTATTCCAAAAACACAAAGATTACTAACAGCCGCTTCGACACGTCTCCTTGGGGCTACGGTATCTTTGTGAAGTTTTGCGACGGCGTAGAAATTACAGGTTGCGAGGCAGCGCGAAATAAACTTGCAGGTATCCGTTGCACCGAAAGCCAAAACTTGACGGTCAATAATAATCTGATAGAAGGAAACGAAATGAACGGATTGTCGATAGACGCCATGATGGACGGATGCCGCAACGTGACGGTGATGAACAACCTCGCTCAAGGAAATACCGGACACGGCATTTTCTTTGAAAAAGTAGCCTCGCTAAATGCACAAAATAATACCAGTAGGCATAATAATGTCAATTAGAATGAAATATTTTTTGTTGTTTTAAAAAAAAACTGTAACTTTGTCAGGTTTTTTTTAGTAGTGAAAAGTGTCAAAAAATATATTAGAAACGTCGTCGCGTAGGGAGTTTGTTCACGGTTGCCTTGCAGCTGTTGGCGCTGCAACGTTGAACGGGTTGGGTAGCGGGTGCAGCCGGTCTGCATCTGCCGCCAGCTCTTCTTTTGCCGTTGTGTCGGCAGCGGGCACAGCAGACGAAGCAATAAACCAAAGCGCTTCTGCGCCACGTTATCTTGAATTAGAGCGTAGCGGCGAGCTTCGGCGGCGCGACCGGCAACTATGGTCAATGCTCGGAGATTGCACCCTTTGCCCGCGAGAATGTGGCGAAAACAGGATTAGAGGCAGAGCCGGAAAATGCGGAGTTGCAGATACTTTTAAAATAGCATCCTTTGGACCACACTTTGGAGAAGAGGCGCCCTTAGTTGGCAGTCGCGGCTCGGGAACGATATTTTTCTCTAACTGCAACTTGCTTTGCGTCTTTTGCCAGAACTGGCAAATCAATCATCGCGGCGACGGGAGAGTGACAACTCATGCCGAACTCGCCGGCATGATGATGGCACTTCAGCGCAGCGGATGCCACAATATCAATTTAGTAACTCCCACGCATTTAGTTCCGCACATTGTCCGTGCACTCAGGATAGCTATCGCCGATGGGCTGCGCTTACCGGTGCTCTACAACTCCAGCGGCTACGAATCACTTGTGGTATTGCGGCTGTTGGACGGAGTTATTGACGTCTATTTGCCTGATTTTAAGTATCAGGATTCACAGTTAGCAGCCCGCTTTTCGGATGGCGCTCCCGACTATCAAACCCATGCAGCCGCTGCAATAAAGGAAATGCACAGGCAAGTGGGAACACTCCGGGTTACAAACGGCATAGCACAACGGGGACTGCTAATACGTCACTTAGTGTTGCCTGAGAATACGGCTGGCACCGACGGTTTCGTAAAATGGGTAGCCGCAGAACTCGGAACCGATACGCACGTAAATATTATGGGGCAATATTCGCCTCAATACCATGCTAATCAGTATCCGCAGTTGTCGCGCAGACCCACGAGGGAAGAAATAGCCCAAGCAATGCAATGGGCAAGAGAAGCGGGATTGCAAAACTTTCATTGAACGAACTTTATTTTAAAATTTAAAACCAATAGAAAAAATGAAAAGTATCAGTATTATAGCGTTGATTTCCTTACTGCCGTTGAGTATTATGACGGCTCAAACAAGGATAATTGCTCACCGGGGGCATTACATAAATGTAGAAGGCTCGGCAGAAAACTCCATCACCTCTTTGCGCAAGGCGCAGGAGCTGAATATATACGGCTCGGAGTTTGACGTATGGATGACCTCAGACGGCGTGTTGGTGATAAACCACGACGACGTGATACAGGGAGTAATGATTCAGGACGAGCCGTTCGACAAAATTAAAGACCTGCGTTTAGAAAACGGCGAGGTCTTGCCTACTTTAGAGGCATATTTGCTGCAAGGCAAAAAGGATATAAACACAAAACTTATCCTTGAGTTGAAGCCGCATAGCACAAAGGATAGAGAAGACAGGGCAGTAGCCGCTATCGTGAAAATGGTAGACGAGTTGGGAGTGAAAGAACAAACGGAGTATATCTCTTTCAGCCTGAACATCTGCAAGGAATTAAGGCGCCTCTCGCCACAGGCGCACGTAGCCTACCTTGGCGGAGACATCGCCCCAAGCCGGCTAAAAGAGCAGAACATACCCGGAATAAGCTACAATATAGGGGCATTGCGCAGGAACATGCAATGGATTGAAGAAGCTAAAAGCTTGGGTATGACAGTGAACGTGTGGACGTTGTATACCGAAGAAGATATGAAGGAAATGATTGCAGCCGGAGTAGATTTTATTACATCGGGCAACTCCCTGCTTAGCATTAAATTGTTGCAACAGTGAGGGCGAAGTGTATCACTGCGCTTTGAAATTAATGCCATTCGCAATAGAATAGGGTACCCTTATTCACAAAAATTGCACCCGCACACAATATATTTAAATTTGTGGCGTTATTATGTTGAATGAAGTTTAGAAAGAAAATATCGCTTAAGCCCGAAATCCTTATTAAGCAGCATAAACTGCAAGGAAGCGGAGAAAATTGCATAAAAATTTGCGATTTAGGTGGTTATTTTGTGTTGTTTGCAAACTTTGGTACGATTTTTGTGGAAGAGACGCGAGACTTTGAGACACAAGACTGTGAGACACAAGACTTTGAGACGCGAGACTTTGAGACACAAGACTTTGAAATACAAGGCTTTAAATACTTTGGCACGATTTTTGTGGCAGAGACACAAGACTTTGAGACCCAAGACTTTGAGACCCAAAAAACCTTAGTAGAGAGAGAGAGAGAGAGA
>Ga0099364_10003138_pt1 | contig 25916 bp, 16 predicted proteins | sample TergutTh196P3_FD_73070 | JGI IMG/M metagenome (GOLD analysis project Ga0099364, IMG submission 73070) | Microcerotermes parvus P3 segment gut microbial communities from Pointe-Noire, Republic of the Congo - Th196 P3 | ecosystem: Host-associated > Arthropoda: Insects > Digestive system > Gut ...
TATTCTCTTTCCCTTTTAAATTGCCTTTTGACACTTGTGAGTACTTTCTCAAGATAATAGAGGATTTAGATGAGTCCCCCGGGAATGAAGATGATGACAGCTTTTTAATTTTAAAGAACTATTTCATACCGCTTTTACTAATTGGTATGGGCAGATATGACGAGGCAAAAGAAAAAACCCTCAATTCGATAGAAAAATGGGAGAATGTGCAAACACACACGGCATACCGCCTTCTGTACGCAAGCTACAGCAACATGGCTTATATCGACATTTACACATGCACTGTTACTCATGTATATGATTCACCTGAGTATATGAAAAAATCAAGGGAGTATTTCAACCTGTATCCCCACCCTCCCACCGAGACATCAGCTTCTTACACTGTTGCGGATATCCGCTCATTTGCATGTTTAGTCGGCGAAGGCGCTGATTATACAGAATTCGACAAGTTTCTTGAAGCTGTTGATATGACAGCTTTTTACATTGCCGAGACTCATCATAGCATGTATTATGGTTATGAGGATTTAGTTAATTGCGAGTTAGCATTTTTCAGAAATCAACCTGATTTAGCAAAGAAACATGCATACCAAGCTATCACAAAGGCTCGCGAAAAAAAGCAATATGGTATCGAGATGATGGCCGCGCAGTATTTGCTCCGAATTTCAATGCAAGAAGGTGACTACCAATTATCGAATGAAATTCAAAAGCAACTGCGCACTCATCTGGATAATTTTGATTTTTGGAATCGGCAACTGCTCTACGATTCATATATTGGGTTTTTTTATGCACTTATAGGCCTTCCAAAAATGGTGCCAACTTGGTTAATAATGGATGAAGCAGAAGCAACCGCTACAGTTCAAATACCCACTTTGCAGCTGCTTGCTTGCGTGAAAACCCATTTGGCATCAAAAAAATACGAACAAGCGCTTACTGTTTTGACAAGTTCTTACCCCAGGAAACCCCAAGAGCGATTTGTTCTTAGCGAATTGATTCTAACTTTGATGAGCGCACTTGCGCGTATCAAAACCGGCAATACCGCTGATGCAATGAATGATTTTGAAAAAGCATATTTATTGTCATATAATGGGATCTTTGAGATGCCTTTCGTTGAAATGGGGAAAGACCTTCGGCCGCTCATTGCCGCTGCCGCTAAAGAGGATAGTGTTAGCATACCGGATGAGTGGTTGAAATCAGTCAGCCGCAAAGCTAATGTATATGCTAAAAAAATCGCTGTGATTACAAATTCAATAAAAAGTGAACTACGAATTAAAGACACAATTTCTCTTTCTGAACGAGAAGAGGAAGTACTCATAGACCTCTACCACGGTCTTTCTAGAGAAGAAATTGCAGAGAATCGTTATTTATCAGTGAATACTGTTAAAAAAACACTACAATCGATATATATGAAATTAGATGCAAACAATAATGTAGACGCTGTTCGCATTGCAATCGAAATGAAATTGATTGAATAAGTTAAGCGGTTAGTGGAGCTTGAGGTGTTATGCTTGGCGTACTTGAACAACCAAAGCTAGACCAGGCTCTATAAAGACAGGTATTTAAATACACCGATGCAATCGTACAGGTCAATCTGTTGGGCTAAGACTCCATGCCGAATATTCGGATGGAGTTTTACCCTTTTGGGTGTAGCGATAACTCTATATTGATGCTAGCATATACACATATATCAAAACTATTGCAGAAAGAACTCGTTGCGTCGTTTCGTAATCACGTTTCAACAATTATCGCCATAGCATCAATCGTAATGGTCATTCCTACAGCATTAATCCAATATCACAAAAAATGGGGTGGTGATCGCAAATATGAAAAAAGATAAGAAGATAAAGCAAATCGTAATAAGATTTGACATCCAATCATATGATAAAATCAAAGAATACGCTGAATTGGAGCATAGAGGATTAGGTGATTTCGTCAGACATGCAGCATTAGATTACATCGAGAACTACAAAATTCCTCGAACTAACGATATTTCTATGGCTACCAATTGACGAACGACTATACAATCACATCAATTATGTTGGTGCAAAGCAAAATGCTATAAAATATCTTCGATGGGATGTCATATGAGTCAAACGTTGCAATAAGAACACTTAGTAATTGGTTGTGTTGCAACGAAGTAGAAAAACCTGCCAGATGTCAGGCATCTGGCAGGTTCTCTTCATAATGCGTCGTAACTCGATCTACCGAAATTCAAATAACTATAACTTATTTCAATCTCCAAGATTCAAATCCATCGGCACCTCTTATATAGTCGTGATCATTCGATGCTTCGACGATGTCCGTGTATGCCCAGTGATTACTAGCTATATCTGTGAAAGCTTTTATGCCAGCCGGTATATCCTCTAAAAGCACTCTTCTGTCAAGCATCCGGTTTACAACGGTGACGACTTCTGCCCGGGTGATGTTTTGCGTTGGCCTGAAAGTGCCATCAGGGAATCCACTGATCCACCCCTTAGCATATGCGGAGTTTATGAGGCTAACAGCCCAATGATTTGAAATATCGCTAAAAGCGTTTGAGCTTGTTTGCGCGAGATTATCAAATCGCGAAGCTATTGCAGCAAATTCGGCTCTACTAATCGGTCTATCCGGTCTGAATGTCCCGTCCGGATAACCTGTTATTATTTCTATACTAGCAAGATAATTCACAGCTTGAGTGTACCATGCGCCACTTCTGACATCACTAAAGACAACAGGAAAAGTGTTGTTTTTTTCTTCGGCAGTCAAAAGCCTAAAGAATATCGAAGCTGCTTCTGCTCTGGTGATGGGGTTATTGGGTCTAACTGTATTGTCCGGATAACCGTTAATATATGGAATATGGTCAAGCGTAAATCCAGCTAGTGGTGGAGGTCTGTCTACAATTGGAGTGCCGCCTCCGCCAACATTACCACCGCCTATAATTCCGGAGGATCTTGCTGAGACTGTTATTGTTACCGGTTGGCTTTGCGTTTTACCTGGTTCTGTTTGCCTCGCCGTTATTGTATTTCCAGCAACAAGGGGCGAACTTGATGGTACATTAACAGACCATCCATTGTTGGAGTTCACTGTGGCAGAAAGGTCAACACCATTTGGCAAGCTTACAGTGATGCTTGCTCCGGGAACCCCGGTACCTCTGATAACTGTGGCACCGGCAGTGACAGCATCGATAGTAGGCATACTAGACTGTGATTGTTCTGTATAAACTTCGCGTTGACCGCCATCTTCAGGAATTGTGGCAGTGACATCATCGGCATTGCTGTCTGTCCCATCTTTCCCTTTAACAGTTACGTTGTTTGTAATGTTTCGCCCTTGAGCGTTATTATTAACAGTGACGTGGAATACAACCGTTACCGTCTGTCCTTTTGAGATGTTTCCAAGCTGGGCTGTAAAGACCCTAGTAGCAGCATCGTAGTTCCAGGAGCCGGGAGCTTGGACTTTAGCGGCATCCGTGTTAAAGGTCACATATTGATTAATAGTATCGGTCAATACGGCATTCGCCCATACCGATCCATCTTTGCCTGTGTTCGAAACTGTGATTGTGTATTTGATTTCATCGCCAACGCTGGTTGAGCCCGCTCTTGCAGGGTTTTGAATTTCTCCAACTTTTCTTATGTATGGCGTTACATCGTTGGAATTCCACGGACCCATGATTTTGAAAGCTTGCGCATTAACAACGTAGGTTTGCTGGCTACTGATGCCCCTAGCATCGGATTGCAAAAATGTTGAACCGTTTCCAATCCAAGGTGTAAGCCTTAAAAACCTGCTGTTTTCTGTAATATACTCGTATTTGAACATATTGACATCCAGCGTATCTTGTCTGTTCAGCGGCATAAAATAAATTTCTGCAATGGCAACAGTTTGTCCTGCCGGTATTTCAATAGTTTGATCTGCATCGTTGCACGAAAGTTTTCCACCCATGAACCTGCCATTGGTGTCGTTTTGTATGAGAGTAGTACCAATTGTGTCAAAAGAAGGCACGAGAGTTTTGATATATTTTTCAAAATCCGGTATATCGAAGCTGCGGCCTTTAAAAAATGGGTCAGTGTCTCCGGCATAGTAAGGCGCAACCCTGCTATCAAAGGATATTTGAATTCCCACACCGGATATCTCCAGTGCTGTAGTACCGGTTCCGCCGTTTTTTATCTGCACGGTAGCGGTAATAAGTTTTGATGTGGGATCTTGTGTAAAGTATGTGATATACTCTGTGTATGCATCAGCTACCAGTTTACCTGCTGCGCTTGTAAGAGGGAATTGCGAAGCTGCCTGGGTGGTTGCTGTATTTATAGGTATAAGAGATATGCACATTAGTAATACGAAGACTCGGAGCGGTATTTGTTTGATTCTTTTCAAGGGAATCCTTCCTTTCTCTTGCAAGTGATAAGCATGCCTCTCCATCCCTGTGACATAAATGTATTTGATGGGAATAGACTAAATCTTTCCACATTGCAAGCCTAGTCGCAATCAGCGACTCAGGAGTTTTTGTGTGAGAGTTGGTTAAAAATAACCAACTCTCACATTATGTCTTTTAGGCCTAAACTCTAGCTGAAGAAATCGACTGTATTGGCTCCTGCATATTCACTGGCATATCGATTCCAACGCTCAAGCACCATCATTATGTCTTCATTGTCAATGACACCATCTGCATTAATGTCGCAATGCGGGCTATAAAGTGCATTTGTAGCAACAACTCCAAGTTCCATGAGTTCTAGAATCATCATAATGTCTTCGTTGTCAATCCTGAAATCATCGTTGCAATCGCCCCACCACAATCTGAACACTCCGTTTTCATCTGTTCCAGGTGCAACCAGCGTAATCATATCCGGGTTGGCTGCTGTTATGGTAACGTTCATCGCGCGAACCAAAAATCCGGGACGCTTAATAGTTAAAACATAGTTTCCAAATGGTACATTTTCAATGGTGAATCGCCCAATCCCCGCTCCTGAAGAAGGTTCAAGCACAGTAACCGTTCTCAACTCGGCAGCTGCTGCTGTCTGGAATGTTGGCCTTAGTTCAACTACTATGTCATGTTTCTGGAGGAATGTGATACCAAGTGTCCGGTCATCTGACTCCATAGGCCATACCAGTCCGGTAACAGCGCGGTATGTTTTATCGAGGACGATAACCACGACTTCATCGCTGGGGTCTTTGTTAGGTTCTATCTGAACAACTGTGATTCTATCTCCTGTGTCAGGTTCTTTTCCGGCAGGAATATCAGCTGTCCATTTGCCGTCAGCACCGACATTGGTATCGATTTCTGTACCATCATCAAGAGTTACAATAATTTCCGAGCCTGGTTCTCCTGTACCGGTGACTTTCGAATCATCTCTGGTGATTGGGTCAACTGTTGGTTGGTCTGATTTGGCGATCGGTGTACGACCTCCGCCTTCTTCAACAGTGTCATCATCCACTATCGGTCCTGTGGGCGTATTGTCTCTGCCGCTAACGGAAACCGTATTCAGGATGTTCATTCCATATGCGTCCGGATTAACCGTTGCTTCAAAAGTGACTAGTCTTGTCTGACCACCTTGTACACCACCCTCAATCGTGACTGACAATGTTCTATTTGTTGTGTTGTAGAAATGGTATGTCGGAACAACTCCATCCAAACGGACACTGCCTGTGACGAATGTCAATCCTGCAGGGATGACATCTGTCAAAATCGGGTTGTACCAGAGAGATTTGTCAGAACCATTGTTCCCTATATATATTGTGTACTTAATAGTGTCATTGACTCTTGTTTTATCATCTGTGCTTGTGAGGTTTTCTGAGATTTTCCTTAGATAGGGTACTACGTTTTTCTTGGGTGAAACTATCACTACAACAGGTTCGCTAGGATCCAAGTCACCAACTATTTGAACTACTTTTACTTCATCGCCTTCGACAAGGTTTATCGTGATTGGAACCGTAACTGACCATGTACCTCCAGCTGTAACAGTGGCGGTCCCTTTAACTGTGCTGTTTGGATAACTCACTTCGATGCTGGCTCCGGGTTCGCCTTCTCCGGTGATAATACGGTCGCCGTCATTTATTTCATCTACCGTTGGTTGCGGGGAGCGATCCTTGACCGGTGGTTTCCCTGGTGGCTCTTCGTAAGGATCTCCATCAATGACAATAGTATTAGTGATGGTTTTTCCATATGCAGTATCGTTGATGGTAGCACGGAATGTTATTGTCTTGGTGATTCCGCCTGGGATGTCACCTAGATTAATTGTCAATACACCAGCAGCATATGTTGCGGCAGTGCCAGCAGCTACTCCATCAATCATTACACTTCCAGCAACATAGGTTACTTCAGTAGGCAATGTGTCAACGGCGATGACATTCTCCCAAAGTGATTTCGCGGGTCCATCGTTTCTGGCGATGACAGTATACTCAATAACATCACCCACTCGCCATGAACCATCTGCATGATTTGCAAGGTTTTGCGAAGTTTTAGATCCATATTTAACTACTGCCGGCCTACCCCCGACTGTCTCTGTCACCGGTGCACTGGGATCTTTTCCTGTTTCGTTTTGAACAGCAACGACATCATCGCCTGTTACCAGGTTCACCCCTCCGGGTAGGTTAAAAGTCCAAGTGCCATCTGCGATTACGTTGACGTTGTTTGTGCTATTATTAGGTAGGGTTATGGTGATTACCGCATTCGGAACACCAGTACCTGTAATCGTCCTGTCGCCTTCTGTTATGGGATCAATGGTGGGAGCTGCGGAACGCGATCTGATTGTGTGTCCGTTACCATCCTCATCCACCGTTATATCCAGGTCATCGCCGCCAGGCCCGTCTTTCCCAAGCACACTGACAGCGTTTTTCACAAGAAGCCCGTATGCATCTGCGTTCACTGTTACATCAAAAGTTACAATTACTTGTGAATTCCCTGAAATGTCACCTAAAGGAACTGTGAGTGTATTGCCTGAGAAAGTATAACCAACACCTTGGACTATCTGGGTGCCATTGAGCATCACATTACCTGCAAAAGTTACTCCCGTGGGCATGGTATCTACAAGAGTCGCATCTGCCCATGTGGATAACACATGACCATCGTTTTTTGCTGTGACAGTATACCTCAATGTGTCATTAACCCTAGTAGTCCCGTCATTTCTAGAAGTGTTTTGGGATGTTTTAGTAAGGCTGACATCATTTGCTGCTGAAAAGAAATTCGGGTCAAAGGACACAGCTACCGAATCACTTGCTAAATATCTTTTGTAGTTTCCGTATTCAGCATCTGCTCCACTGTAATCTGTTGCAGCATATCTGACATATATAGCATGCGCATCGTCTATAACAACAGGTGTTCCGCTTTGATATGGACCGGCTGCGCTATAAGCCCACTCCATGGTTGCAGCGTTGTATCCAGTGACAGTTCTATCTGTCATGTTTGCGGTAACAGTAGGCATTCTTTGCTCAAAGTGCATCCTAAAAGCTCCGGGGTTATATACATAATTTGACACACTCGTTGGATAGTTTCTGTTTGAAACCAGGAAGCGCGTTCCATTGGCAACCCAAGTGCTCAGTCTTATCATCCTGCTTTGATATACAGACCATTGAAAGCTGAACATATTAATATCAAGCAAATCTACACCGTTAGTTGGCATGAAATACATTTGCGCAATGGTAATCGATTGTCCGGGCGCCAACGAAATCGTTGTGTCTTCATCTACCGTTGATACCTTTGCACCGATGAATCTGCCATCTGTTGCGTTGTTAGTGATGACAGAAGACCCGACAGTGTCGAAACCAAGAGTAGGAGCATATGCATATTGTTTATAGGTGTTGATAATATCACTGTAACCGGAGCCATACAAGCGTGTTGCATCGTATGGGTGGTTGTTTCCATCTGAAACAGGATTGTACCGATAGGGAGAAATCCTGTTGTCGAAACTCAATTGGACACCAACGCCGGTTATAACGAGAGGTCTCGCAGTAGCGCCGGTCGAACCATTTGTGAGGGTCAAGGTTGCTGTAATAAGCTTGGTCTCCGGGTCTTGCTCCAATGTGGTTACATAGCGCGTGTTTGCATCGGCTACCAAGTCCGTTCCGTTTAACGCGATTAACGGAAATTGCACTTCTGTACCTGCTGCGAACACTGCAGGGATTGTGGAGAACAGCATAACCAATGCCAACAGAATGGTCAATGCTTTCTTGGGTATATGCTTTCTTTTCATGTCTTGCTTCACTCCATAACATAATATTTTTTTAGTACATTAGAATCATTCATTCAGGTCTGTGTGAGAGCATCACACATGATTACCTAGCAATCGATTCAATTTATAAATCAACCACCGCCTTTTCTTATGCCGACTCATTTGGTACAGGCAAGAGTCTTGTTTGCATAACGTTTGGTCTTATGTCATATTAGTTAAGCAACCACTGCTATTTAATATGCTGAGATGAGCCATTGACAATACTAATGCTGCTAAATCATACTCTTTTCTTAGTTCAACGATACTATTTCCCGTGTGTTAACTTAACTAATTCGTCTTTTCATACCTTCCAAACGCAAATCATCAAATGAAAGGATTTACCCCATTTGAGCCGGGATAATCCAGCAGCATCCTGTTCCACATTTCTAATACCATTTGGATGTCTTCGTTATCTATCAGTCCATCACCGTTAAAGTCGCAGCCTGAATAGTAGTATTGATGAAATGCGCTGACTCCCAGATCCATCAACTCCAGAATCATTAGTATATCTTCGTTATCCACTCTTCCATCATCATTGCTATCGCCCCACCAAAGCCTGAACACACCGGCTTCTGTTGCGCCAGGCGCAAAGAGATTGATTTCACGGGGCGATGCAGCTGTCACCGAAACCAGCATTGCTCTAGTCAGATATCCCGGCCGGCTAATATGGAGCACATAGTCACCCTCTTGGACATTTTCAAAAGTGAACTGTCCAATACCACCTGAATTTAAAAGCACTGCAGTCGTGCTAAGTTCTGAAGGCGCAGGGGTCAGGAATGTAGTCCTGAGTTCAACAGTCACGTCATGGCTTCTTACGAAGCTTTCACCAATGCCCCATATGTCGTCGGAGAGCAAAGGCCATACTTGACCGGTGATTTTATAACCTTGATGGAATATGTCAGAATCGACCCACAGCGCAGGAAATGTAAGCACGCGAGCCCTGCTGAAAGTGCTGGCATACTCTTGGAACACTCTTCCGGGAAACGTACCATCTTCACCTAAAGAACCAACTGTGTTTGCGACATCGCCAACAGAACGCAGCCACATAGAGTAGTAGTAATCAGCAGTTCCGGATGGCATGTTTATTTTGCTGTAATTCGCCCGCGCTGCTGCCGAACTAACCTGGTTGGCAATGGGGAGCTCGCGCATGAAATATAGGTTTGAGCAATAGTTCGCTGCTTCACTGTAACTCAGTGCAAAAGATACGTCATTGCCAATGCCCACTTTGTATGCACTGGGCGCACTCAAACCATCTGTGAGGGACTTGTTCGGGTTGCAGCAAGTACCAAGCATACTTGTCGCATTGTTTTGCATGGTGAACTCGCGCAAACGAGCGTCGGCAGGCAGCTTATCGGCAGCGCCTGAAGCCGTCCCATTAAACCATGCATTAATGTTTGTGCGAACATTGGAACTCATGTAAGCGGTTGATAAGCCAAAAATCGAATATTGCCACTGGGGAATGTCGTAGGCGGATGCTGTAGTATGGATATTTATATAGCTTGTGCGCAGTATCAGAGAATAGTTCCCGTTTCGTGCTATTTCTATCCAATCAACCGTATCTCCGGTCAATTCAGGAGGCAGTATCCTGCCACCATCATCCGTATCCGATAACTCCCATACAGCGTAGAGTGTGATATTCCCATTCATTAGGATGTTTCCACCGGGCTGGTATTGCGGACTAGTCGCTGTGGGCGTCATTGCCCAACCTTTGAAAACATTATCGGAATAAACAGGAATTGTGCTGCTAATTACAGCATTCGTATTTGCAGGGACAATTTGAGCAGCCGGAGCACCGCTGCCTCCATTGGCGTTATATGCCAATGTAAATGAAGCTGATGTCCCATCAAAAATCCCAGAACCTACCCAAAGAGCAGGACGATAGTGAGCATAGGTGCCGATTACAGTGTGTTGGTATGCCCTGCCGTATGATACAGATGAATCTCCACCAGTGTACGCTACGCATCCGGCAGCATAATTGTATGCTCCCGGTGTCCTGAGCCAATATGCTGGAGCCACATCGGCACCTACATATTTTGGCAAAAGCTTGCTCATGTTGTTTCTGGCGATCAATGCACTCGTTTGCAAAACACTGTCATTGCTATTAATAACATATTGCGTTGAACAATAAAGCGCAGCTTCGCAGTAGCTGAGGGCAAAAGCTATATCATCACCCGTTCGTGCTGATGTATCTGTTGGTAAACTTATACCATCGACAAAACTTGTCCCCATTGAACCCATCTGGTACATAGCATTGTTGGAAACGGTGAAGTCTCGAAGTTTGGAGCTGCTGCTAAGGCTATTGTTGAACCAACTGTTAATGCCTGTACGCGCCAACGAAGTTGCATAAGCATTGTTATACAATTCGTTGCTATATGTCGTAAGTACTCCGGTTATGGGTTCTTGCCGTAGTATAAGTGAATATCCCTGATATTGCGCAATCTCGATCCATGCAGAATTATCTCCTGCTTGTTCTCTGGAAAGTGTCCTTCCATCCACTGCTGTCGGATTGCTGGCAGGAGCGGCGGAAACTGACAAAGGCATTGCCGGTAACACGACTGCTGCCAGCATTATCAGTGACAGCGCAAATGCCAGTGGTTTTGCATGTTTTTTTCTATTTTTCATTGAGATTGTCCCTCTCCTTTGTTTGTAGAAGCTCGATTTTGTGTACTTTCATCTAATGTGTTGTCATTGGAACGGGTTGATACCATCAGACCCCGGGTAGTCTAGAAGCATTTTATTCCACATCTCAAGTACCATTTGAATGTCTTCATTGTCTATTAATGCATCGCCATTCATATCGCATCCTGCATAGTAAAAATGGTGAAATCCGTTGACCCCATTGTTCATTAATTCCAAAATCATCAAAATGTCTTCGTTGTCGACTCTGCCATCATCATTGCAGTCTCCCCACCATAGTCTAAACACTCCTCCATCAGCCATACCCGGCGGTTGAAGGGAAATAATTTCAGGTGACGATTCCGTCACGGTAACTGTCATAGCTCTTGCTAAATAACCCGCTCGTTTGATATGGAGGACATATTCGCCAAATGGAACATCTTCAAAAGTGAACTCTCCTAAACCCGAATTATCCAATAAAACAGCTTTTGTGCTAAGCGCAGACGATGCTGGAGTCAGAAATGTCGATCTCAACTCCACTGTGACATCGTGGCTTCTAACAAAGCTCTCGCCGATTCCCCATATGTCTCCAGAGAGCAAAGGCCAAACTTTTCCTGTAACAGTGGCAGTTTCTCTAGTAGTTTTGAAGATGCCCTGGTTTACCCATACCGCCGGGTAAATAAGCCCATATCCAAAAGCATGGTTGTTTGGCAAGTTGCCAGCCGGTCTATTTAGTATGTCCAACTCATGTACATAACCATTATCCAGCATGGCGCTTTGTGTACTGGTGCTATTCCCGGGAGTTCGCAGCCACATGGCATAATAATAACCAACGCTGGATTTGGGGATATTGACTTTCCCAAAGTTAGCAACCGCTTCAGGAGGACTTGCATAGGTAACGGTTGTAGCTCCGGGAAAATTGCGCGTAAGTGAAACATAATTCGCAGCTTCGCTATAGCTCAAGCAAAAGGCGATGTTGTCGCCAATCCCCACTTGATATTTGGTAGGTATGCTCAAACCATCTGTCAATGTATTAGCAGTGTAGCGCGTTCCCAGAGTACTCAATGCATTGTGCTGCATGGTAAAATCGCGAAGCCTTGCGTCAGCGGGCAAGACATCATAGAATGTGTTGATTCCTTGGGAATCGGGTTTTACTTCAAGAAAGTTGAACCAACAGTTTATGTCATGGCTGACATTATCTCTAGTGTATCCGACATTTGACTCACCATCTCTCGGCGCTTGCCATCTTGCGCTTTGCCATAATGGATCCCCATAATTGAACGACTGGATATTGAGGAAATTTGCCCGGACTATCAAGGAACAATCTTCCCATTGAGCTATCTCTATCCAATCAGATATATCACCTGTCATGTCAGGGGTAAGGGTTCTTCCATCAACACCAACCGGGACGCCGGTATTCCCACCCGGTATTGCTGATGCAAACGAAACCATCAACCCCATCAATAAAACAAAGGGTAGAATGAATGCCACAAGCTTCATAACATATTTGTTAGTTCTTGACATACGGACACTTCCTCTCGAATTTTACTTTAACTTTCACATCTGTCAGGTTCGCTTATCTATGCGAATATGAGAAATTTCTTTTGCGGATAAACGATGGAGCGCATTTATTACATCCGCAAACCGAGTATACTCATCAATTTCATTCCACATTTCCACAACTATTTAGATGACATCTTAGATGTCATCATTGTCGATGAAACCAGCGCTATTTTGTTAGAACCTGCATAGTCGAATGGTTTATGTGCATTGACTTGCATATCTGCACAGTTCCAGTATCTTCACTTGTCTTTATTACCTGTTTTTGTTAATTGTATGCATATAAACAAAGTATGTATGTATTCATTCACCCATGCGTTGCTACCCATAGAATTCTAGTAGTTTTATATGCTTATTGAGCAAAAGACTACCCTGATTTAGTGAATGTCGCTAGTGATAGCAATTCCCCGCTATCATGCTGACTAAGCAAGCGCCTAATCGGTTTATTTTTTGTTTTTTTTCTTGTACGCAGTATCGTTGTTTGCGGATTGCAGACCTAGAGAAAGAAGACAACGGTAAAGCTCGGAATAAGGTTTGTCGTAGAATACTTTCCTTTTCAGTTCGTCTGCACCAGCTTCAATTTCAGGCGTAATATAGAGCATAAATCGCTTCATCTCAGTAGGCATATCCTTCCCCCCTCTCATTTCGTTGCATATGCTAAAAAATGACTTTATCCTCCTCCAATCTATCAACCAAAGTGCATGAGTGTATCAGGCATACTGGCATAATTATAGTGCATTACTGATACACCTGTCAAGCACTATTTTATACTCACTACATTGAACCTTTTTCACTTTTATTTAACACTTCTCTTTACACCGGTGATACACTGTGGTATTATGTACACTGAGGTGATAGAAAATGGCAACAAAAAAACCCAGATACATGATATCGGTAACAAATGAAATGTTCGAACAAATCGAAGATTTTCGCTTCAACAACCGTTTTCAGACGCGTTCCGAAGCGACAACAGAATTGCTCCGCATCGGGATAGAGGTGCTAAGAAAACAGCAGGAGGACGAAGAAAAAGCAGAAAAAGAAAAAAATGTCAATTAATAAAAAACGCTAAAGTCGGATGCATTTTATACGATAATATTATAAGTAGATGTTTTTGGTAGAGATAAACCGTATCAATCAACGTTCAGATATGCGAAAAACTATAAATAATGCAAAAGTGCTGCGTCATTTGTAGAGATTTTTGTTGATAATGTAGAATTTTGCTGAACAATCTTGACATATTCAGTTCGGTAATATATATTATAAATTGGTAAGATATGGTGACTCGCTATTCAAAGGTGCAGAATAGTTGCGCAAGTAAACACTTGCGCTGAAATAGCGGGGGTATCACCAAGGGGTTAAAGGATAATGATTTAGAGATACGGAAGGGTATAAGATGAAAATTTCGACACAAACAAGATACGCTGTACGGTTTTTGTTGGAGCTTTCCAACTCAGATACAAAAGAGAAACCTACAACATTGCTTCAAATCGCAGAAAAGCAAGGAATCAGCGACAATTATTTGGAATCAATAGCTACGAAACTTAAAAAAAACGGTTATCTGCGAAGTTATAAAGGTAGCGGGGGCGGTTATTGCCTCTCGCGGAGCATTGACGATATCACTTTAGGTGAGATTATGCGCTTAATGGAATCGACATACTTTCAAGTTCATTGCACACCTGATGCAAAAAACACTTGCGTGAACTACGAAACATGCCAAATCGCGAATGCGTGGGACATGTTGGAACAGCATATATCTGATTTGGTAAACAACTTGAAATTGTCTCAATTGGCGTTCGACGCTTAGGTTCTCAATCTACCACACAAGGTCTGTTTCTGTCAAGAAATATGTATCCAAAGCGGTGCTTTTTCGGAGCACCGCTGTTGTTTGTTTATACCGAGAAGGTAGGCGGTTTACTACGCAGCGCGACTCAGGATGTGAAATAAAATTAGCAGAATAGCGCAAATTAGCGTTTGAATGTTGCAAGCGGCATTCAGACGCTAATTTCCTATGTATGCTTGCTTGAGCTATTGGGAACAAAAACGCATCTCAAGCGCAAAGTCCTTTTGTTATTATATTCGGCGTTCCATTGTCAGAGCATCTTCAGTGGGGCTTATATAATAATCCTTTCGCCGTCCCACATGCAAAAACCCATATTTATAATATAGCGAGATAGCTGCCTCATTGCTCTCACGTACTTGCAGATGGACAATTTCAACACCGCAACTGTCCGCCCATTCAAGAGCAGCTCTCAATAGAGCATCCCCTACGCCTCGACGCCTATGATCTTTGGCAACTGCAATTTGAAGCAGTTCTCCTTCTTCCTGTGTTGTGCGCTTAAGTATCGCAAAGCCAAGAATGACATTGTTTTCAATTGCTAATGGGAAAAATGTTCGTTCACTATGAATCTCGCTGAGTATGCCACCTGTAGTCCATGGTGGGTAAAACGCTTCTGACTCAATTTCCATAATCCGAGGCATCTCATCCTCTGTTCCAGCAACTATATCCATAATTTCCTCTTTTCCGTGAAGCGCTCGCATTAGCTATTCAACATAACGGTTTCTATGCTATTTTGCGCTCTCACTTGACATCGTACCAGCTTTTTCCGATTCTGGTATCTGCAACCAGCGGAACCAAAAGCTTTGCCGCATTTTCCATTTCTTCACGCAGTATGAGACTGATTGCCTCTGCTTCCTGCTCCGGGCATTCAGCTATCAGTTCATCGTGTACCTGTAGTATCAATCGTCCTGTCATCTCTTCGGCGATAAACCTTTTTGTTGCATTTATCATGGCGATTTTAATTATATCCGCAGCTGTGCCTTGTATCGGCATATTCAAAGCAACCCTTTCACCAAAAGCGCGCGTATTGAAATTCGAGGATTTTAGTTCAGGCAGATAACGTCGACGCCCATATAAAGTATCAACATAGCCGAGTGCCTTTGCCTTTTCGACAATGTTTGCCATGTATTCCCGTACTCCGGAGTATTTCGCAAGATAATTGTCCATATACGCTTTTGCCTCTCGGGGTAGCACTCCTATATCATTTGCCAGGGAAAACGATGTTATACCATACACTATCCCAAAGTTGACCGCTTTTGCCCTGGAACGCTGCTCGGTAGTGACATCACCCAAAGGCACTGCAAATACTTGGGAGGCTGTTACTGAATGGATATCGTCACCCCGCTGAAAAGCTGCGATCATCACAGCGTCTTTCGCAATATGCGCTAAGACCCGAAGCTCAATCTGGGAATAGTCGGCATCAATTAGCACATTTCCCTCTCCAGCGATGAACATTTTTCGGATCTCCTCGCCGGTTTCTTTCCTCACAGGTATGTTTTGCAAATTTGGTTCCGTTGACGATAAACGTCCTGTGGCAGTAACTGTCATCTGGAAATGCGTGTGGATTCGTCCATTTGGTCCTATTACTTTCAGCAAACCATCCACATATGTTGATTTCAGCTTGCTCAATTCTCTATAGTCCTTTATATGCCCAATGATTGGATGCTTATTCGCTAGACTGTCTAATACCTCTACATTTGTCGAATACCCGGTCTTTGTCTTCTTTGGGGCCGGAAGCCGGAGTTTCTCAAACAGAATTGTTCCAAGTTGCTTTGGCGAATTTATGTTGAAGCTCTCCCCGGCGTATTCATAGATTTGCTTTGCTGTTTCATCGATTCCTTTTGATAGTGACATGCCATACATTTTAAGGGCATCTTTGTCTACAAAAAAGCCTTTTTGCTCCATTTCTGCTAGTACACGGCAAAGAGGAACTTCTATTTCGTAAAAAAGCTTCTCAAGCTCCACTTCAGCAAGCTTTTCGCTCAGTGAGTCTCTTAGCCATCCAATCGCCAAAGCCCGCTGAGCCAATTGTTTTCCATTTTCATTGAAAACTGAAATCTGTCCAGGTTCTATTTGTTCTTTTTGCTCCTCAACACCCAACTCATAATTGCAATATTGCTCGGACAATCGCTCTATATCATAGTGGCTGTCGGTAGGTGCTATTAGGTATGCTGCCAGTGCAGTATCAAATACCCATGCTCCTGTTTCAATACCGCAATCAAGGCAAGCTTTGATTATGTCTTTTACATTATGCGCTGCTTTGCATACGCTGTCGCTCAACAATGCCATGAGCGCAGTGTCGTAACCTCCGGTTAAATGCCGCCTTAGCTCATATACGCTACAATCATTTTCGCTGCCATTGGCAAATTCTAGTTGATCTGTGCACAGTGCAGCATAACCATGTCTTTGCATCAAAGGTTGCCCTTTAGGAAAAGCCACTGCAATACTGTCAAAAAATTCTATATCCAGATCCACTGCGACATATGAGGCGTTTTTCGCCGCTGTGACGATCAACATAGCCTCATCTTCCGAAACAACTATCACAACATCAGCGCTCGTGATGTTTCTTTCCGAGTTACCGTCACCGCTTGGCTGCTTTAGTCCGTAGGATTGAATCATGCGAACGAAATCCAATCGCTTAAATATCTCATAGAGCTTGTCATTGTCCGGTTCGGAACGCATTGCTTTGATCGGATCCATTTCCACGGGAGCATCGATTCTTATGGTAGCGAGCATATATGAAATCTCTGCGCGTCCTCTTCCTTCTTCAAGCTTTTTCTTGACAGAGTCTCTTATATCCAGTGTATCTAATGATGCATAGATGCGATCAATCCCTCCAAACCTGCGCACAAGGTCCAGCGCTGTTTTCTCGCCCACTCCTGCAACCCCCGGAATGTTGTCTGAAGAATCACCCATCAGAGCTTTTAAGTCAATCATCAAGTCCGGTGTGAAACCGTACTCATCCAAAAAGACCTTTGGCGTATAACTAATGGTCTCGGTCTGCCCCTTGCTTGTCTTAACCAGATTTACACGCGTAAAATCGGACACAAGCTGCAATGTGTCTTTGTCACCGGAGACAATCACGCACTCAATACCTTTTTCTTCGCATTTTTTTCCTATGGTTCCGAGCAAATCATCTGCTTCCCAACCAGGTTGCTCTATGCAAAGAATGTTCATTGCAGCGAGAATTTCTTTAAGAAGCGGCAGTTGAACGCGCAGTTCCTCCGGCATGGGTTTTCGATGCGCTTTGTAATCTTCATATCGCTCGTGGCGAAAAGTGAGCGCCGGGAAATCAAATGTAACGCATAGCGCATCCGGAGATTCATCAGCGATAAGCCTTTGCAATATATTCAAAAAACCATAAATTGCATTGGTTGGTGTCCCATCACTGGCGTTCAGCGGTCTGATACCATAAAAAGCCCGGTTAATTATGCTATTGCCATCAAGGGTCAATAATTTCATTGCACGCATTACCTTTTAAGGAAAATAATATTTTATCTGTTGTTTAATTAATCATTGAGGAAGATCACGCTTGACTGAATCCTTTAATTATTCTATACATTTGCACAACTTATGAGCATTCAAGGCATAGCTGTTCTCATTAGCTAATCCGTTCTTCAGTGTCTATGTCGAACAGATAGACTTTTTCGCAATCCACAGCTAAGCGAACGTCAGTTCCGGGACGAGCAGCAGCGTTCACCGGGAGCGTTGCAATAAACTGGGTAGTACCACAGCTCACATAGAGATAGACCCCGGCACCCATTAGCTCCGACAGCTCTACTTTTGCTTCGATGATTCCAGCGTTGCTCAAATTAGCAAACTCGCTGTCCTGATAGATGCTCTCGGGTCTGATTCCAATTGTGATTTCCTTTCCGATGTATTCGCTGATTTTGGCGCTTTCGTAACGCTTGCCGCGCAAAGGCAATTCACCGCCATCAAAAGCTGCCCGCAATCCACCATCGCGATGCAAAAGTTTTGCTTGGAACGTGTTCATCTGAGGAGAGCCTATGAATCCTGCTACAAATAGATTGTCAGGGTAATCGTATAGATTTTGTGGCGTGTCCACCTGTTGAATGAACCCATCTTTCATAACAACCAGCCTCTCGCCCATGGTCATTGCTTCTGTCTGGTCATGGGTAACGTATACAAATGTAGTCCCCAAGCTTATGTGAAGTTTTGTTATCTCGGAACGCATCTGTGTACGAAGCTTCGCATCCAAGTTCGACAAAGGCTCATCTAAAAGAAAAACAGCAGGATTCCTGACTATAGCTCTTCCCAATGCGACTCTTTGCCGTTGTCCGCCGGAGAGGGCTCTTGGTTTTCTGAGCAATAGATCGCTCAAGTCGAGGATTCTTGCTACTTCCTCAACTTTTTCCCTGATGATTTTTTTTGGAATCTTTCGCAATTTCAAGCCATAAGCAATGTTGTTGTAGACAGTCATATGGGGGAATAGAGCGTAATTCTGGAATACCATGGCGATGTCTCTGTCTTTTGGTGGCACATTGTTTATCAACCTGTCATCCAGGTAGAGTTCTCCGGAGGTAATGTCTTCCAGACCTGCTATCATCCGCAAGGTAGTGGATTTACCGCAACCTGAAGGTCCGACAAGCACAACGAACTCCCCATCGAGAATTTCCATGTTGAAATCGTCGACGGCAACGACACCACCGGGATAAACCTTTTTTACACCTTTGAAAGTTATACTCGCCACTTATGCTTTCTCCCGCTCTTCCTGTACTTCCCGGATTATTTCCTCAATGCTAGGGATGAGTGTTTCTTCTATATGCGCGAGTCTATATTGCTCTGCTTTCCTATCGTCTCGCTGATCGATTTTTTTTCTGACGATACGCATGCCGCCACGCAATGCAAACTTAGTTAGCTTCGTGAAAAATATTATTCCGCTTATAGCTGGATAAATCGCAAAAAGGAAAGATAGCACCAACAACAGCGCAATCCAATCTTCTGAGTATCTTGCTGCATTCTCCCAGTACGGAAATACTATCCCTTCGTTGCGCATGCTTCGTTTTCCGTAAGATGCAATGGTTTCAAGTGTATTTGAAAAAGTGTAACGAACACTGTTTTCCACAATAGCTTCTGTATAGGTAAACATATCCGAGAATGCGCCAATAGCAAAACCGGTTATAGGATCCGGCATGACAATTTCATAACAGATTATTTCAGCGTTGTTACCCGTAATCTCGCTTAGTGCTTCATAGGACATAAACATGCCAGCTCCGCTCGCATAAGCTTTGGTACTCGCAAAATCATCTTCCCTCGATACGACACCCGCGATAAAATACGGTTTATTGTTAATAGTAACAGTCAGTCCTGCCAGGCTCACCGATCCAAATAATCGCCAAGCGAGTTCCTCGTCAAGAACCACACGATCTTTCATCAAATCATCCGGCGACAGATAGCAACCATCGCGAATATACAATGGATGAAAAAAGAAAAAATCTCCACCGACTCCAAACACCTGAACTCTTGCAGAACCGCGCTCACCTACGACAGATACCTCCCCCAGAGCAGACCACGCATCAATGTATAGTGGGGAACCGTCCTTTTCTTCTAAGGAAACTTCAAGAAGCGCTGAGTCTACAGCACTGTGGAATCCGATGATCGAGTTTTCTGTGAACGCTGCCCCGTTTGGCAAAAATGCCGAGATTTGGGTAAAGCGCTCACCACTTTGCCCAGCCCATGCAGACGCTGCTTGCTGCGACCGCAGTGTGTTTTTGATAGATTTTGATAAGCTTAGGCATATGGCAAATGCACATAACAGCAAAACATTCACTATAAGGATGATTATTCTGTTTCCCGTGAGAAATCCTAGCTTACGATGCATCCCTTGCCTCATTACTCCTGACTCTCTGATTTGTTGCGCAATTCATATATGTTTTTTTATAAGATTGTAATCTGTACTTGCAGGTAACCGCCTAATTGACAAATCTCACTTGCATTCCAGGTTCGATTGGTCTATTTGATGTTGTTATCACGTACACCCAATTGCTAAGAGCTCCTGAGACAGCTGTTTGTGTATCGTCCGAAGCTAGGATGTTTACATCCACCCGTGTCGCAATATAACGATTACCCAGTGGACTCGATCTAGACTCCACCACAAGGACAAAATCACCATTAGTGTCAGTCCTCAGTGCGCTGTTCGGGACTATTACGGGATAGTTTTGGCTTCGCTGCCCAATGTTGATGCTCAATTGAGTTCCGCTCTCAATGTTCCCGGAAACATCAAATACCAAAAGTCGGTTTGTGATGGGATTTTGAGGATCGTTTCTGATAGCAGACAAAACGATTCTCAAGTCACCTCCCCAATAGGAATATCTATCCAGTTCTGCCACATCCCCTATAGTGACTTGGCGACTTTGTTCAGCGGTGACAGGTATAGTCAAAGAATACCCTCTATCAGTAACTTCAAGAACAATGAGTGTGCTCCCCGGTTGGATCATATCCCCCGCTGTGATATTGATTTGCTTAACCACGCCGCTCGTTGGAGATTCTACCACTGCTCCCGTTCCATCAGCTTCGAGCCGAGCAATCTCGCTGCGTTTTAAGTTGATTTGATTTCTTTGTTCTGCCATGTTCAATGCTTGAAGCTCGCTAGCAATACCGTCTGTCTTTTGTTTTTCTGTCAATTGAAAAAGCAAATCATCGATGGTCATTTCTTGGGTTTTTATTGCTTCATCGGCTTGCCGTAGGTTTGTTTTAAGACTTTCTTCCTTTTGCTTAAGTTCTGTCTCAGCAGCTGTAACTTCCGCCTTTGCCTTGTCCCGCTCTGATTCGGCATCATTGCGGTTCTTTGTTGCTGTGTCAAGTGATGACTTCGCAGTTTCCAAGATATCGTTTGCTTTGTTCAATGCCGTTTGTGCATTTTTTTCTGCTGTTTGCGCATTCTCCAGCATTCGTGTGCGCCTGTCGTATTCATACGAATTGTTGTTGCCAATTATCCCATAGCGCTCCTGTTCCAGCTGCAGCAAATCATCCTCGAGTTTTGTAAGATCATTTTTCAAGCCTTCGAGTTCATTGTCAAGCTTAGTTAAAGCGCTATATGCTATGTATAGCGGATCTTGTGTGCTATTTCCGTCAACGTAGAACTGCGCATATGCTGCCAGATAAGCAAGCCTTTGCGTTGAATCGTCCCATGATTCCGGAGGCACCGTCACAAGAGGAGATGATGGATCGTCCGGATCAGACAGCTCCTGAGTAGAAAAATACCCTTTTGCCGCATCCACGAAATCATCGTAGTTGCTCTGATGCATTATTGCTGCCACATATATCTCGGCATTTTTATCGGTTATTTTGGCATTAACATCAGCTATTTGCGCATTTTTGTCAGCGATTCGCTGATTGACGCTAGTGGTATCACCACCGTTGTTGAGCCCACCGAGCGCGTTTAAGTTTCTTTGTGCTTCACTTACCGCCTCTTGCGCTTTAGTTAAGTCAGCTTGGGCATCCTTCACATCCGCTTGCGCATTGCTGTGCGTGTTTTCAGCAGATATTAACCTCGTTTGCGTCCATTGCAGCTCTTCTTCAGCTGCATCTAAATCAAGTTGGGCAATTTCAAGCGAATCCTTGACCTTCTTGATTTCCGCTTCACCATTTTCCATTATCTCTATTTTGTTTGCTTCGAGCTCATCGAGTTTTTCTCGGGCAAGCCTAATAGTTCTCTCTTGGCTTGTATAGTCCCCGTCCAAGCTCGCATTAATGGCTGCTCTTTCGTATTCGAGAGTGAGTCTGCGAAGTTCATCCCTTGCTGCTGAAAGCTGGGTACTCTCCGCATCTGCTAGCGTGAAAAGCACATCTCCAATTTCCACTATTGTCCCAAGGCGCACATTCACACGGCTGACGGTTCTTGTTTGCTCCATCTTGACCTCGTAACTGCTGTTTGCTGTAACAGTACCAGTACCTCTTATCCTTGCATTTATAGTGCCTGACGTGGTATACCGAGCAGCAATCTCAGGTAATGAACGATTCATAATTGTATTTGAAAAGAGTGTCAGTGCGAACATTGTGGGTATAAAAATAGCTGCCGCGTATTTTACCCAGCCTCTTTTTTTGGCGCTCTCATCATTCATTCTCTGATTGTCTCCTTAGCAAAGAAATAGCATAACGCAGGATTTCCTTACCTCATTTTATAGGTAAGGAATTCCCGGATGACTGCTTGTGGTTGGCATTCCCTAAGGTTGTTGTCATAATTTCTCCAAGCAGTATTGTCCAACGCTGTCCGATTAACCTTTCACCGAACCCGAGTGGGTAATTCCTTCGACCAACGCTTCCTCACCGTGGAGGAACAGCAATAGCGGTGGAATCATATATATCACAGCAATCGCAAAGGCAACTCCGACCTCTCCAGCATTTATGGTGGAGAGATAGACGGATAGAGGTTGCTTCTGTGCATCATCAAGCATGATGATCGGAAGCTCCACCATATTCCAGTAGTCGATGAATACAAGTATCGCAATTGAATATAGCGCACTACGGCACTGGGGTATACACACACCTATGAACACCTGCCACTCGCTTGCACCATCCAGTTTTGCTGCTTCGATCAAAGATACCGGTATGCGACGCATAAATTTCGTAAGCAGAAAAACAGAAAATGGAGCAAATGCACCGGGAAATATGATTGCCCACCGTGTATTCAGAAGACCAGTCCAAGTCGCCACAAGATAGTTAGGCACCGTTGTCACTTGATACGGCATAAGCATAAGTATAATATAGAAGAAGAACACAACATTTTTGATCCGACTCTGGTAACGTGTAAAACTGTATGCAGCAAAAGAGGCAAATATAACTTGGAAAGCAACAATTGGCAATACAAGTATCATCGAGTTCCAAAATTTAAGCAAATAGTCAGGACTTCTGAAGAGTACGGTGATAAATTGGCTAAAGCTCACTTTGTCCGGGATGAACTTGAGGTTAACACTGTCAGCAACGTAGCTGCTGCCGCCGCTTTGCCTGGTATTTTGAAATATCATGCCATAATTTGAATCCAGCTCGCTTTGAGCCATAAAAGAATTGGTGAAGGTCAACACAGTAGGTAAAAGAAAACCAACTGCAAACACTGCAGCAATCAAAAATAGTATGCTCCGCCCGATAAATTTTCCTTTGTTCATGTCAGCTCCAGAGTTCAAGAGATTAGAATAAACAATCTGTCAAAATTTTTCCTCAGCCAGCAAGGGTACAACATGGAATACTTTTATGAACTCGATTTCAATAGACTAGTTGTAAACAATGACTATCCTTCCTCGTGCCTCCGTATTATCCTTCCACGTCTTTGCCAAATTGGTTCTCAACTATGAACAAAATGGCAATGATAATTATCATGGCAATTGCCATTACAACCGCAGCTGAAGCAAGCCTCTGGTAATCCAGATTTCTGAAGATGTTGTTCATAAAGTGCTGAAGCATGTATAGCCCTCCATAGGGGTAGTCCCCTGTCAGCAAATAGACTTCCCTGAACACTTTGAATGAGCTTATGAGGGATAATATCGTCACAAAGAGTATTGTAGGTGACAGATACCGAAGCTTGATGGAAAAGAGCTTGTTAATCGGCCCTGCGCCTTCCACATCAGCTACCTCAAGCAAATCCCGCGGTATATTGCTCAAAGCAGCCATAAACAATATCATATTGTATCCCAACGTCTTCCAAAGATACAGTACAATAACAACCACTTGGTTATATTGGGATTGCAACCAGTCTACTTTATCTGAACCAAATTGTGCGAAAAATTCGTTTATTGCGCCATTGAAATGGAATAGCACCTGCCATATAAGCACAACGGATGCAACCGGTACCATCAAAGGGCTTAGGAAAAAAGTCCGAAACTGGCTTTTCAGAGGTATGCGCGCTTCCAGCAAAAGAGCAAGCAACAGCGCCAGCACCACAGCCAATGGCACAGCAATCACCGAAAATTTCATCGTGTTAGTGGACGCCTGCCTGAATGCGGTATTTCTGAACAGAGCAGCGAAATTGTCGAGAAAGACAAAATTGCGTCTTAGCGGACTGTCGATCATTGAATAGTACACGATTACACCAAAGGGAATTATGTAAAATATGGACACACCCAGGAAACTCGGTCCGAGCCAAATCATGCCGTTTATGGTGTCTCGGACGCGGAGCTTCCCCGGTTGCGGTTCTTTTTTGTTTTTTGTGAACCTATCTCTGATACTCACAGGATGTTTCCTTTAATGTGTGATTTTTAACTAAGCTCCGCTATGTATAAGGAAGTACGATTCTGGATTACTCTTGCTGCATCCTGAGCTGTGGCGCGACCGTTGAAATAGCTTTCTGCACTCTCGGTGATTAAATCCATCAAGCTCTGGTCATAACCTCCAACGATACCGGACACAGTGTCAAGCAAAGCAATAATCTGATCAGCATCTTCTTGGGTCATGGCGAATATATACACCATATCATCCGGGCCGCTGGGGTCATAATAAACTCTTCCGGAGGGGTTTCCAACTGGAGCTGACGTGCTTGAAGCAGCTATCGAAACTCTACCGGCTAAATAATCCCCGCTGAAGCTCTCCCGCGTAATAATTGAGTAACCGCCTCTACCAGGCATAATCCCGAGTTTTGGTAAAGGAATCTCGTTTCCGTCTTCGTCCGTAATGTATTCCTGAGTCATGGCATCCATGAGCATTCTCTCAAAAGCAGCTCGATTCATTGGAAACCCAAACATCGACCATATTGAGCTTCGTTGCGTTTGCGGTCCATCATCAGCGAGGATCTCACGCATGAACTCCCAAGCACCTTCTTTGTCTTTGCAGACGCTCGTCATAGCCATACTCCCGGAAATCACAATGGCGTTTCCTGCTCTACTCTGGCTAGGTAATCCTTTATACACTATTTCGCCGCCAAACCTAACTCTTTCTGCCAGCATCGCCATGAAATCTCTAACCGTGCTCATCCTGATTATTTGCTGCCCACTAGCTATCAGCTGTTCCTCGCTGACATAGGTTTCAAAATTGAACTCAACCTCTGATGGAAAGGTATTCGTAAATTCGAGAATTCGCACAAATTCATCAGAATCAAAATTCGTAGTACCCGCAGACCAATTAATGAATTGCTCTCCTCCAAGTAGTACCATTAGCATTAAAAAGTTGTCTTTCGACAAAAGGGAGCCCATTGGCGAAGTGGCTTCCGGATTCGCTTGGATTACTTCCAGGAACTCGTCCATATTCCAACCGGTTTCGTAACCTAGAACGGAAGGATTTCCCCACATTGAATAAATAGCGAAATTTGGGAATATTTGATATAGTTTGCCGTCAATTTCACTTGCTTTCAACGCGCTCTCAACTAAAGTACTGCGGTTGAATTCCGGGTCAGCATCGAGGTAAGGGTAAAGATCCTCAATATATCCCTTTGCCACATATTGGCTAAATGGCAGAGACGATGTAAGCAATATGTCGGGAATGCTCCCGGATATGATCTCTGTGGATAGTTTCGTGAGACCTGCGTAATAGTCATCATCGGTACGATACAACGAGTAGTCGTTAACCTGAATTCGATATTTTTGATTTGTCCTATTGAAGTTCACTATGGAGCTTCGCAAGTTCATGTCTACACTAAAGCAGGCTAAAGTAAGCACCGTTTTAGGGGGGATACTGTCAGCGGGAACTTTCTTGAGGATAATAATATCAAATTTTATTGCTCTCATACCTGCGGACATATTATTGTAGTCAATCGTATATGCAGTAAGAACCACACTCTCATC
>Ga0099364_10003139_pt1 | contig 25913 bp, 21 predicted proteins | sample TergutTh196P3_FD_73070 | JGI IMG/M metagenome (GOLD analysis project Ga0099364, IMG submission 73070) | Microcerotermes parvus P3 segment gut microbial communities from Pointe-Noire, Republic of the Congo - Th196 P3 | ecosystem: Host-associated > Arthropoda: Insects > Digestive system > Gut ...
GATGATGAAGGAGCTTTTGGTGTAGGTGTTGTATTTGTGCCATATTTTGGCATGGGTTTTGCATTCTAAATAATTACATTTCTACACTATACGCTATTTGTGGCGTATAGTGTTTTTAATTCCAACTTAGAGTATTTAAATTATGATAGCGTAATAGTTAAATTGTCAGATAAAAATGAACATATTAAATTACATATTTTCAAGTTTGGAAATGAACTTGATTAATATAAAAAACTTCGTTGAAGTTTTAAAATCAAAGTCTGCGGACTATAAAAGAGGAGTTTGAAAATGAAAAGATTTTCAAAATTATTTGGCATTATCGCTTTGGTTGCGATAATCGGGTTTTCAATGGTTGCTTGTGATGATGGCAATGGAAATGGTGGGGGTAACGAACTCAATGGAACATGGGTTATTAGAGTTGGGGGGTACGGCAATGATGGCAACATTGAACATGATGAAACTCTTACGTTCAATAATGGAAATTTTGAATGGACTTGGTACGAAGCTAGCTCGAGAGGGAACTATACAACAACTGATAATCTCAGCATAACATTTAATTTTTTGGAAATTAAATTCCTTGCAAATTCTTATGAAGTTGAAGAATTTGGAATTGAAGCTAACCGATGGTTTACAAAATCAGGATTGAGAGAGGTTGTTGATATGGATGATGAAGAATTTGAAGATAACTTCCGCTATTATTTTGAATCAGAGACTGAAGTTTATTCTGTTAGTGGTAATACATTGGTTCTTTTCGGTGAAATATATACCAGAAGGTAATAGAAAATATAAATAGGCAATTAGTAACTATATATATCAATTTTTGAGTAATGCAAACGTAGATACTTTTTGTCTTATAGGCGGTGAGAAATCATCGCCTTTTCTGCCCCGGTGACAATCACCGTAGTAAATTATACAACAGCTTTTGCGAACTGCTTATACGATGATATTTTTATCTTTTTTTGAGCATACTTATCCTCGATTTTTCGGCTATTACAACTAGCCTGCATATTAAGCCAATACTGTGCGCTGGTATAGAAAAACTAAAAGAATATCCCCAACAGTAATAAAAATTTTTTCGGCCATAATAGTCCCTCCATAGTACTAAAGTAATTTTGGGGTAACTACTACTTCCAAAAACCCCAAAAAAGAGGTATGTTATGGTAAAAATATAAGTGATTATGAATATATTGACAAGATCGTCCCTATTATCATATCCATTGCGCCACCAGACCAGATTATACTTTTGGGTTCATATTTACATACGTGACATACATATTGTCAAATCTCTAAAAATGCTTTATAGTTAACATATGCAGGACAATATGTCTGAAATAAGGCAGACTTTAGACAAAATCTCCCAAGTCATAGCCCAAACAGTGCCTGTGGAGTCAATTTATCTTTTCGGGTCTTATGCTTATGGGACACATCATGAGAAATCTGATGTAGATTTATATGTGGTTTTCAAAGACGAAATGCCAATGCGAGAAATCGAAGCCATTCACAATATAAGTATAGCTATAGAGCCTATAAGGAACAAGTCTATGGATATATTAGGCATAAAGCAAAACAGGTTCCTTATCCGTAAAAAATATGCAACTCTTGAACGGAAAATAGAAAGGGAAGGCATAAAACTTTATGGATAAAGAAAAAGAAGAATTGTTAAAACAATGGCTTGATAAAGGTAAAGAAGAATTAGGAGTTGCGGAATTTTTATCTATTAATTATCATCCAACTCCAGATGAAACAATATGTTATCTTTGCCAACAATCAGCAGAAAAATATATAAAAGGTTATATATTTTATAACGATATTGAGCCTGAGAAAACTCATAATTTAAAAGATCTCTTAAAAGTATGCCAAAACTTTAATGCTGAATTTTCATTACTAATAACTAAAGCTTCTATATTGAATGATTACTCTGTTTTACCACGTTATCCAAATGAACTTGCAATCTCAGGAGAAGATATGAAAAGAGCTATATCGTACGCAAAAAGCATTCAAGGATTTACTTTAAATGTTATTGAAAAAACAGAACAGGGGAAACAACAAAAAGAAAATGAAGAAAAGGTATCAGGATAAAGATACTAGTTGATTTACTTGACTAACCGAGTTTTGCAAGAGGCTCAATAGTCATCCATAATAAATGCCGATTTCATCAGAAGTCGTCATCATCATAGTCATCATCCTCGCCGTCAAGGTAGCCTGTAAGACCTTTAAAGAAGGATACCCTTTTGGGCGGAATCCTGGCCGATCCCATGTAGGTAAGAGCGGCGTCTACGGCTTTACGGGCAGCAAGGGCTTGCGCAGGAATTATATCAACATATTTTTCAAGGAGTTGACTTAAAACACTTACCCACAGGCCGGACTCGTAGTGAACCATATATTTGGAGTCAAAAGCCGTGAAAGTTTTCAGGTTTTCATCTTCGCAGATTTGCGTAAACATTGTGAAAGCTTTTAACAGGAAGTCTATACGCTCAAGATCTTCCTTTAGGGTATCACGTTTTACGAACATTGGAATTTCCCGGTGACAGAGAGCCTTGTACACAGGAATATCAATTTCTATCGCTTTACCGCTATAGAATTCCGTAATCGTTCGTTTTCCATCTCCGGATGGCGGCTCACGGCTGGGATAGTTTTTCATAAGATCATAGGGTTTTGTCTCATCATAAGAACCCCGTAGAAAATCCATGATACTATTTGAATCCTCGACCAACTCATCCTTTTTATCTTCTGCCTTACTGTTAAAGGAGATACCCAAAGACAAACAGCATTTTTTATATTTTTTTCCACTCCCACAGGGGCAGGGGTCGTTTCTGCCGATTTTCTTTTTGGTTTCTATCGTAGGTTGTTTTACCGGCAGTTGTTTTACCGGCGGTTTGGGACGGGGTTTCCGTTCCTCGTCATATTTAGCCCAGTGTTGCAACTCTTTAATTACATCATCAATGTATTCTTCTTTTGCATGCCGTGAATAATCAAAAATATAATCAATAAAATCATCGTATTCACCGTGGAAAGAAGAATCAATAAGATCGTTGTCGTACAGATATTTCACATCGGGTATCAGTTCAAAAAGGTGTTCATCCATGATGCAGGAACTCACCATGGTCGGCAGCATTGATGTGTCGTTAGGTAAACGGTCATAGATGAGAGAACGAAAATAATTTATTATTTCTTCGCGGGTAATGCGGCCATTGCGGGCAATCAAACCATATGCATCCAACGCAGCGCCTCGGGCGTATTCGTTGAAACTCTCGCCTTCGATAAGTTCCTTTAGAATATCCAAGTTACCGTCATAAGTGCTGGAGAGACATCGGTCGTATCCGCTCGTCAAAGCATCGCCTAAAAAATAGTCAAGGGTGCTTTCATCTTTTTTCAAAAACCGAACCAGTTTAGGAAACGCCTTTTTTTCGCGGAATTGCGAAAGGAGGTACATAGCGTAAAAGTGTAAATCATAGGGAGACTTTTCTTCTATTAACTTATCCGCATTATCGCAGATATTGTCCAAAGCATCCAGAAAAAAGGGAACCAGTTCCTCTATATGCTGTGAAGCCTCGGAAAGGGCAGCGCGGGGAAATTTGGATGAATAATTGGTAAGTGCAGCGAGTATTTCTTGTGTTGTCATTTAATAAGTTTACATAATATAGTGGTATTTGTCATGGGGGTGTGTTAGCAGAGATTTCATACCCAAATTTCCTGCACAAAAACACGAAGGAAAAAGTAAGATTTTCACAATTTTACCAAAAATAACATTGTTTTTTGGAAAAACATACATTAATAATCACATTAATCCGCGCCGTGGGCTAGGCATACATTTACGCATTTGTTATAGTTTTTAAAAACAGGGAGGGATATATGAATACCATTAAAATAACCACTGACAATTTTCAATCTGAGGTATTGGAAGCGCCGGTTACGGTGCTTGTAGATTTTTGGGCGCCCTGGTGCGGTCCTTGTAAAATGCTCAAACCCTTGATCGAGAAAATTGCCGAAGAATACTCTGGGCGCCTTATAGTCGGTACCGTAAACGTGGATGAAGAAGGCGCTCTAGCGGAGCAGCACGGTATATCTTCAATTCCTACGCTGTTTGTGTATAAAAACGGAGCTATGGCAGGCCAGAGAACTGGCGCTGCCCATAAACACGAAATTGAAGCCCTGTTCAAAGACCTAATTTGAGAACCGGTTTAAGTTATTAGGCCTTCCCGGTGTAGCGCCGCTGGTTACAGTTATGTACCAGTCCGCCGAGGTATTGGAATTTTCCGCTGTTTCATTACGGTTTATAGTACGGGTATTTGTCGTTCTGGCGCTGATTACAGCATCCGCCGGGCTGCCAATACCTCCGTCAGCGGATTTCCACGCACCCTGCTCGTACAAAAAGGCAGCGGCATCAGCGAAATAATCCCTGTTCCACCAGGAGTCCGGGTTTTCTGAAAACACTGCCGCATCAAGCGCCCTGTCGTCCTGGTCCAATACATAAACCATAGAGGTTTTGTGTATCAGTTTGACAGACCCCGGTATCCAAAAATCGCGCGCCGTTGGCGAGGAATTCCTCCCGCCGGATTCATCCAGCCTCCCGTATTCATCTATGCAATCCGCCTCCACCGTGCGCAGGTGAAGGACCACGTACTCGTCTTTTTTTACTTCTACAGGCATAAATTCATAGATAGTTTGCCGGCTGGCATTCGTATTTCCCAGGATGAATACACGCATTCCGCCCAAATTGCCCGCCGATTTCATTTTCAGTTCGATAAATTCCGTTCTTGGGTTGGAAAACTCCGTGCAGACTTCATTAATAACAAGTGACGGCATCCGGTTATTTCTGGAACGAAACGGAACCAGTACATTAACTGTATTTCTATTCTCGTCTTCCGCCAAAAGGTCGGCGGTAATCTGTATTCCCGGCATTATGGCTTCTTTCAGCCTTACCCTTACAGTTTTACCGTCTTCTATTAAGGCAATTTCAAACTCTGGAACAAAATTCAATGACTTAACCGATACCGCCCGGGAAAATTCAAACTCAATTTCGTCTTCCGAAACTGCCCTGCAATTAAGAAAAAGCAGCGCCTGAGAGCTGCCTCCAAACATCTTCGCCGCTGCCGAAGCCGCCGCCTCTCCTGTAGAACAGGAACCAAGGACAATACAGCCGGCCAGGAGAAAAAAAACAATTTTCTTCATATTAACCTCCACCCTATATACGGCGCGCGGATGTATGGCGCTTTCCTTTCAGCCGATTTTTTTTGAAAAAAAACCATCTGGACAGAAATTGTTTAAAGTGATAAATTATTTTAGGCAAAATATACATATTAGAGGTAGTTTTATGGCTCAAAAAGGAAAAAAACCCACAACAGATGATAATGAAGGTCTATTTTCGGAAATAGCCCGCAAGTTTAAGGCTAATCCCGGTCTTTATATAGGTTCAGTTGTTATACTTCTCCTTGTATCCGTCACATTTTTGGCGGGTGATTTTTTGTTCCGGGGCGGCGGGGGCGATATAGACCTGACTTTTGGTTACTATGATAAAGTCCCCATTTCATGGCTTCCGGGCAATAGGTTCTCGCAGTATGTTGAGCAGCTTGAACGGCAGTATCGCGGTTCTATAGACCCCAATGATTTTCAGGCTACAATCAGTCTTTGGAATCAGGCGTTTGAAATGACAGCGGTGTATACAGCCGTATTGCAGGAAGTTAAAAGGTCAAATTATGAAGTGCCTGAAAGAATCGTAGACCGTGAGGTAGCGAGAATGCCTCAGTTTCAGGAAAACGGGCGTTTTTCTCCGGCGTTGTACCGGCAAATGTCAGACACAAGCCGTCTTACTTTGTGGCGGCAGGTGCGGGACGAACTTACTGTAATTCAATTTTATAACGATTTATTTACTCTTTCCATGCCGGAAAGCGAGAGTAACTTTATCTCCGGTATGGCATCTGATATGAGGACTTTCGAGATGGTATCATTCCTTGTCGATGATTTCCCTAATTCCGAATATTTGGCCTATGCGGTAGAAAATGCCGATCTTTTCAGAACAATTCATTTGTCAAGAATTATTGTTTCCAGCGAGAGAGAGGCAAGAAGAATTCTGGAATCTATCGGGAACGAGACAACTACATTCGAAGATGCCGCCAAGGCTCAGTCGCAGGACGGTTTTGCCGACAGGGGCGGGGATATGGGTATTCGTTATACGTTTGAGCTTGAACGGGAAATTCCCAATAACGATATTCGTGAAAGAATTTTCAGTCTTGGCAGGGAAGAGTTAAGCGAAATTATCCAGTTGGATGACAGTTGGGCTTTTTTCAGGGTAGAAGATGAATTAAAATCTGCGGATTTTGATGACGAGACTACAATGGACAGAGTACGTTCATATATGAGGAATTTTCAAAGAGGTCTGATGGAAGACTGGGCTATTGAACAGGCAGAGGAATTTATTGCCGAAGTACAGACCGAAGGTTTTGACAGCGCTGCCCGCCGGATAGGAAAAGAAACTCATGTCGTTGGGCCGCTCCCGATTAACTACGGAAATATTGAGCTTTTTCCGTCACTTGAACTTTTTTCCATACCGGAATTTTCCAGGCAGGAACTTTTGGATTTATCCCGAAATACAAATTTCTGGAGAACTGTATTTTCCGCTCAGTTGAATACTCCTTCGGAGCCTCTGGTTCACGGAAGAAATGTCCTTGTATTTTTCCCGACAGAACAGGTAGAAGCCGATGAAGAAAGAATTAACGAAATAGCGTCAATGTATTCATCCAGCCTTAACCGTATCACTGAGATATCGCTTCAGCCGTATTTTATGAATAGTCCAAGAATGGACAACCGTTTTTGGGAAACATATTTCCGTTTCTTCTTACAGTAAAGCTGTATGCGGGAGTTCCCTTTCGTCCGAAACGGGAAGACCCTCCTTTCCGGGATTGACCCTGTCCGCCGGGCCGAACTCACGGCGGACGCTGTTTCCGTAACAGATAAAACCCTCTATATATGTCCTTCGCCTCTTTACGGATACGGTCTTGCCCGGCTGCTGGCGAGGCTTGAGACGGAAGCTCCCGATTCGGCGGTACTCTGTGTAGAAGCCGACCCCGAACTGTATGATTTAACCCGGAAACACATTGACCCCGCGCTGGAGGCGGACAAAAAATTGCGCGTAACAAACATTCATGAGGCGGGGAATCTGTGCGCCTTTGTCCGTGAAATCTGGGGAGGAAGGGCTTTCCGAAGGCTGGATACTGTCCGCTTTTCCGGCGGCTGGCAGCTTTTCCCGGAGTTGTACGATTCTTTGTGCGGGGCGCTCCGCCGTGAAATTGCCACAGACTGGAGTAACGCCCTTACCCTGACAAGGATGGGGCGTCTTTATATCCGTAACGCTTTGCGTAATCTGGCGTTAATCCCGGGTTTTTCTTCGATTGCCGATCTTTCCTTTGGCGAGGATCCTGTTCTTGTCCTGGGGGCGGGACCTTCTCTCGATGAAACACTTTCCGCTTTTAAAGGCCGTTTCGCAGAAACTTTTCACCTGCCGGAAAACCGTTCTTTCAGAATTATCTGTGTGGATACATGTATTGGCTCGTTGAAAGACAGGGGTATTGTCCCCGACCTTGTGGTGATTCTGGAAAGCCAGCACTGGAATCTGCGGGACTTTATCGGCTGCCGGAACTGGGAAGTACCGTTCGCTATTGACCTTTCCGCCTTGCCTGAAACTGCGGGTATTCTTTCGGGGAAAGGGTATCTGTTTATGACGCCCTGGACAAATCTGGCTTTTTTTGAAAGGTTAAAAACGGCGGGGCTTCTTCCCGTTGTTGTCCCTCCTCTTGGGTCGGTTGGGCTTACAGCGGTGGAGTTGGCCCGGCGGCTTACCTGTGGGAAGATCATCTGCGCCGGTCTTGATTTTTCTTTTACTGCCGACAAGTACCATGCCCTGGGAACACCGGGACATAGAGATGCTTTGAACAGCCAAACCCGTCTGCGCGGGCTTATCAATTCCGCCGCATACGAAGTGTCCGCTGCAGCCGTTTCAAAGTCAGGTTCTTCTGTCCGCACCAACCCTGGTATGCGGAATTACCGTAATCTTTTTGAACAGGAATTCGCTTCCGATACTCGGTTGTTTGAAATCGTGGGTAGTGGTCTTTCCCTGGGGCTTGAGTCTCTTTTGCTGGATGATGCTTTGTCGGTTTTGTCCGGGGGAATTAATTCGGAATTATTAACACAAAGACACGGAGGCGCAGAGGCGCTAAGAGTGGAGGATGCCAGGAAAGAAAAATTACTGTTGTTTCTGGGCGGGGAAAAAAAGCGTTTGACGGAGCTTAGGGATATTCTTACGGGTAAAGCGGCGGCGGAACAATCTTTGCTTGGAACCTTGATTGATGAGTGTGACTATCTGTGGGCGCATTTCCCGGACTTGGCCGGCGGGCAGTTTCGAGCCAAGGGGTCGGATATTACGGATATTTCGTTCCTGAAACGTCTGCGTATGGAAATTGATCCTGCTCTTGTGCTGTTGGATAAAACGTTACTCGAATAACGTCATTCGTCCTTGGCTTTAAGTACCGCGAGGAACGCATTCTGCGGAAGTTCTACATCGCCAACCATCTTCATGCGCTTCTTGCCTTCTTTTTGTTTTTCCAGAAGTTTGCGTTTGCGGGTAATGTCGCCGCCATAACATTTTGCGAGAACATCTTTGCGCAGGGCGTTTACGGTTTCCCTCGCTATTACATGACCGCCTATTGCGCCCTGAATGGGGATTTTAAACTGCTGGCGGGGGATTTCTTCCCTTAGCCGCTCGCACACCTTGCGCGCACGGTCATAGGCGCCGCCCTTGAATACAAGCTGCGAAAGAGCGTCCACCGGTTTGCCGTTAAGAAGTATGTCAAGTTTTACAAGGTCTGTCTGTTTGTAACCGGAAATGTCATAATCGAATGACGCGTAACCCCGGCTGGTGCTTTTAAGGCGGTCGTAAAAATCGAATAACACTTCCGAAAGGGGCATGTCGTAAATTAACTCGACCCGTTTTTCATCAAGGTATGTCATATTGGTCTGTACGCCGCGTTTTTCCATGCAAAGGGTCATAATGTTTCCAAGAAAATCCGATGGCGTAATGATTGACGCGCGGATGTAGGGTTCTTCGGCGCTGTCTATACGGCCTTCGTCCGGGTAGTCCATCGGGTTGTCAATCAGGATTTCCTCGCCGTTGCGAAGGCGCACCTTGTACTTAACGGACGGAGCTGTAAAAATTACTGACTGATCAAATTCCCTTTCAAGGCGTTCCTGAATAACTTCCAGGTGCAGCAGCCCTAGAAAACCGCATCGGAAACCAAAGCCCAGGGCGGCGGATGAATCTTTCTCAAATATAAGAGAAGCGTCGTTTAGTTTAAGTTTGTCCATACTGGTACGCAGTTCTTCGTAATCATTGGAATCTACTGGGTAAATAGAAGAAAACACCACGGGTTTGACTTCACGGAAACCGGGCAGCGGCACAGAACAGGGGTTATCCGCTCCTGTTACGGTGTCTCCTACCCGCACATCGCTTACGGTTTTTATCCCCGCGATTATGTAGCCGACATCCCCGGCGGAAAGCTCGCCTGTCTCAACAAGAGCGAGTTTAAATACCCCGGCGGTTTCAACCTCGTATACCGAGTTGCTGGACATAAAGGTAATTTTCATTCCCTTTTTTATTTTTCCGTCAAAAAGGCGAAGATGCACTACGACTCCACGGTAGGCGTCATAATGACAGTCAAAAATAAGAGCGCGTAATGGAGAAGCGGGATTGCCCGACGGCGGGGGTACACGTTCTATAATGGCTTCGAAAAGTTCGTCAATTCCAATGCCCTGCCGCCCGGAAACCAAAATAGCTGTTTCGGAATCAAGCCCCAAGTCCTTGTCTATCTGCCTTTTAGCGTTGTCAATGTCGGCGGCCTGCATGTCGATTTTGTTAATTACGGGCAAAATCTCCAGATTGTTTTCAAGGGCAAGGTACATATTGGACAGGGTTTGAGCCTGCACTCCCTGAGTCGCGTCTATCAGCAGTAAAGCCCCTTCGCAGGAATTGATAGCCCGGCTGACTTCGTAGCTAAAGTCAACATGTCCCGGGGTATCAACCAGATTCATCTCATATTTTTGGCCATCCGGCGCTATAAAGGGAATCCTCACTGCCTGGCTTTTTATCGTGATGCCCCTTTCCCTTTCAATATCCATATTGTCGAGTATTTGATTTTGAAAATTACGTTCGTCTACAAGATTGGCCTTTTGAATAAGCCTGTCCGCCAAGGTTGATTTGCCATGATCGATATGCGCGATTATGCAAAAATTACGAATAAATTGTGTTTGTTCCATCGCACTCACTATAACGGGAATACTGAAAAACAGCAATAGAGATATGCGAAGGCTCGTTCATGTGATAATTCCCATAGCCTTTACATTCTGATACAGCCCGCGATATACTGAATTAAGAGGGTACTTATGAAAAAAAAGTTTTTATATGCCGGTTTAGTCATCCTTTCTGTTTTTTTTATTGCTTGTCAAAGAAAAAATGCAGTTACAGAACCGGCAGAGGGAATAACGGTACGTCTGCTTGCCCATGCCGCCGGAATTGATGATAGATCCTTTAACGCGGCGGCTTGGCGGGGTATTCTGGAATTCTACGGCGATACTTGGGATAACCCAAGGCAAAGAGGAAACGCCTACGATGTGATTGTCGCCCAGACGCAGGATATGTATGTACCTATTATCATGCAGGCTGCTGACGAAGGATACGGTCTGATCGCCGCCACAGGTTTTGCTTGGGGCAGGGCGCTGGAGGAAGCCGCGAGAGGCACTCCGCTTCAAAATTACCTTATAGTTGATATTGGTCATTTACAATCGCCGAATATCATGCAGGCGGTTTACACCGAACATGAGGGTTCCTACCTTGTAGGCGCAGCGGCGGCGTTAAAGGCTCTGGAAGACGGTATAATAAATCCCCGCTTTGGTTTTATCGGCGGAATGCCCAGTGCTGTTATTACAAAATTTCAGGTGGGCTATGTTCAGGGGATTCTTTCAATTATCCCCAACGCCCAAATTGTCGACTATTATGTGAATAGTTGGAGCGACCCGGGGCTGGCTAAAACTCAGGCAAGGAACTGGTACGACTCAGGTGTGTACGCGATTTTTTCGGCGGCGGGGAACAGCGGCAACGGAACCATTGCCCAGGCGAAGGAGTACCGGGAAGCGGGCAGAAATGTCTGGGCTATCGGCGTTGACTCCGATCAGCATGAAGAAGGAATTTACAATGACGCGGGGGATTCCGCGGTATTTACTTCTATGCTCAAACGGGTAGACCTCAGCCTGATTTACGCTCTTGACGCTGTTAAAAATAATACTTTTAAGGGTGAAGTTATCGTCTTCGATTTAAAGTCCGGCGGTGTAGACTATTCTGCCGCTAATCCTGCCATGAGCAGGAATATTGTAGAACAGCTTGAAGGTGTGAAAGATCAAATCTCTAGTGGTCAGATAACAGTTGTCTCTACACTTGCACAGGCAATGCTTTTGCCGGGCTTTCCTCAAAATTTAAGGGCAATTGACGATTAAGAAAAAAGGCGGCTCAGGCTCTGGGAACCGCTTTCTTGAGGCAGTTACCAATTCCAATGGAATAGTTTGTGTTGTGGTGATTGTGTTTGGTTTTTTTGTCGCGACTTTTATCCTACTTATTATAGGAAGAAATCCTTCCGGTATGTATCAGTCGATGGCACAGGTGGTAAGCGGTTTTGATTTCCGCAGAGGGACATGGAACATTCGCTATACGGGCGAGTGGCTTGTTTTTTCCGTTCCGCTGATACTTTGCGGATTGTCCATGGCATTCGCGGTCCGTTCGGGGCTTTTTAATATCGGGGCGGAAGGTCAATACATCGCGGGTCTTACTGCAGCCCAAATTACCGCTGTCTATTTTCCGCCGGTTCCGGTTCTGCATTGCGCCGCTGCCGTATCTGCGGCAATTATCGCCGGGGCCGCGTGGGGTGGAATCGCGGGTTTTCTCAAAGCGCGTTACCGTGTCTCGGAAGTTGTCGCTACCATTATGATGAATTACATCGCTTTGTACCTTCACCGTATTATTACATTGAGGGTTCCGGGCAGCAGTACTTTCAGAACGCCGGATTTTCCCGTAACGGCAGTTCTTTCAAGCCCGATGCTGTCATCGCTGACCAATGGTTCAAGGCTCAATAACAGTCTTTGGCTTACCGCAGCGGCTGTCATTGTTTTTTGGATTGTTATGGAAAAAACAACTTTTGGTTTTTCCCTGCGGGCTGCCGGTTTTAACAGGGATGCCGCTCTTTATGCCGGTATTCGTGTAAATACGAATATCACTGCGGCAATGGCAATAGCGGGCGCGTTCGCCGGTCTTGCCGGAGCTTCGGTTTCATTGGGGGTGTTTCCCTATGGACGTGTCCTGACGGCTTTTGATGGTTACGGTTTCGATGGTATAGCGGTCGCGCTGGGCGGTAACAGTACAGCTGTGGGCGCTGTCCTCGCAGGGCTGCTTTTTGGAATGTTAAAATCCGCCCAGCCGTTAATGCAGTCACGGCAAATACCACAGGAAATTACTTTAATTATCATGGGGTTAGTTGTAGTTTTTATGTCGCTGCGAACAGGAATGAAAATCCTTATCAGAAGGAGGGGATAGGAATGTTGTCCTCTACTTTCATGATTGCAGCTCCTATTCTGATTGCCGCTGCCGGAGGTATGATCTGTGAACGTTCCGGCGTGGTGAATATCGCGTTGGAAGGGCTTATGCTCATAGGCGCGATGACTGCCGCCGTTATTCATGTGTTATTGGAAACAAGTATTGGTTTTTCAATTCCTCTGGCATTGTTCCTTGCGGCGCTTACGGGCTGCCTTTTTTCACTTGTTCACGCTTTTGCCTCCATTACTCTGAAAGCCAATCAGGTTATTTCCGGCATTGGATTAAATTTGCTTTCTGTTGGAATTACGATGTTTATCTGTCAGCTTATTTTCCGTATGGATCGCAGTCCGAGTTACAGGCTTGGAATGCGTTCCGGTATGTTCGGGATTTATCCCACTATATGGCTCGCTCTTTTTATTCTGGCAATCTGTTGGGTTACGCTGTACAAGCGCCCCTGGGGTCTGCGCCTGCGCGCCGCCGGAGAACATCCGCAGGCGGCAGCTTCCGCCGGTGTAAATGTGGAAGCCCTTCGTTATACGGCAGTGCTGATTTCCGGTCTTCTTGCCGGTCTTGCCGGCGGCTGCCTTGTTCTTACACAGGACATTCAATTTACGGCAAGCGCCATTAACGGGAAAGGTTTTATCGCTCTTGCCGCGGTTTCTTTTGGCAGGCAGCGTCCATTAGGTCTTCTTGGCGCGAGTTTTCTTTTTGGCATTTCCGCGAGTATGGCGGTAAATGTTGTTAATGTAAAAGCCCTTGAGTTTTTGCCTTCCGAAGCGTTCAGTATGATGCCTTATTTAATCACCTTATTTACATTGGTAATTTTCAACCACCGTAAACAACATTACTCTCAAAGACACTAATTCGGCGCGACAGGCGCGGCAGCCCTAATTGACGTGTTAATGGACACTGACGAACCGTTGGTTGACTAAAATTTTTAGAAAAAATTCACCGCAAAATAACCTCTGTTCTGCCAAAGCCCCCAAGTTCAGGTCTCGCGAAATAATAATTTTCTACAGCCGGGTCTTCTTTTAAATATTCGTGAATTCCTTTTTGTAAAATTCCTGTGCCGGTGCCGTGGATGACTGAAAATCTCTTCAAACCCGAAAGTGAAGCGGTTTCTATTTGGCGGCGCAGGGCTTCTGTGGCTTCTTCCATTCTCATGCCTAAAAGCCTCAGTTCAAAGACGGCTCCCGCAGCGGCGCCGAGTTCCGCCGCCCATGAAGCGGCGGGAGTCGTTTTCGCGGGAAAAGCGGGAGTTAACTCTGTTTCGGGGAAACTTATTTTTAACGAACCTGTTTTTACTATCCATGAATTGCCGGACGAATTTTTTTTATCCTCCCGTACAATTACGCCTCGCTGTTTTGACTGACCTGTAAAAACTTCCATGCCAACGGCAAAAACGGCGGCGGAAACGTTGGCTTTTGTTTTAAGGTATTGTTCCTTGATCGCCTTTTCTTCTTCATCCAGGGCGGCGCTTTCATTTTCTACGTTACGCGCAAGTTCGTTCAGGAATTCCTTTACTTTCAGGGTTTTTTCGCGGTCAATTTCCCCTTCTTTCAGCTCACGGACAAGGTTTTCCAGAGTTTTGCGGCTTTCCTGCAGAAAAGTTTGAAGTTTTCCTACCGACCCTCGTTTTAATTCCGCTTCTTTTTGCCGGAGTTGTAATTCCTTTAAATCCGCTTTTCTAGTTTCTTCTCTTAACCTTTGCTGTTCTTTCGCGCTTTTCTGCTGAATTCCGGCAAGTTCCCTGTGTTTTTGTTCAAGCCCGCTGATTAACGCCGAAATATCGGACTTCTCTTCGTCTATATACCCGCGCGCTTTTTCTACAATTCCAGGATCAAGACCGTTAGCGGAGGCAATATCCAGCGCCCGGCTTTCACCAGGTATTCCGTTAATTATTTTGTAAGTGGGCGAAAGTGTCCGCGCGTCAAATTCAACAGAGGCGTTTTCCACACCCTGCCTTGTATAGCCGTAATTTTTTAATATCCCGTGGTGAGTAGTGATTATCATTCTGGATTTTTTTTCTATCATATAATCCATTATCGCCATCGCTATAGCGGAGCCTTCTTCCGGATCAGTCCCTGAGCCTAGCTCATCAAGAAGGACAAGTGAATTTTCAGTGGCGTTAGCTGTTATTGCCGAAATGTTTGTGATGTGGGCGGAAAAGGTTGAAAGAGACTGATCGATGGACTGCTCATCGCCAATGTCGGCGTAGATTCCATCAAAAAACGGAAGGAAACTTCCTTCTTCAAGGGGCAAGGCAAGGCCGCCCTGATTCATCATGGCAAGAAGCCCCAGGGTTTTCAGGGCGACTGTTTTTCCGCCGGTATTTGGACCTGTGATAATAAGTGCGCGGATATTTTCATTCATCTCAATATCAATGGGAACCGCTTTTTTTAACATGGGATGACGAGCTTGTTTCAGAAGCAGGCTTTCCTGCCTGCCTTCCGGGTTTTTCGCGAAATGCCCCTTTGTCGCGAGAGAATATCTCGCTTTCGCTCTTAAACATTCAAGCTCAATGATCGCTTTGTATAATGTTTTAAGGCTTTCGGAATGAACCGCGATTCTCCCCGTTAATTCACGTAATATTTTTTGAATTTCTGCGTCCAGATTACGTTTTTCCAGCAGGATTTCATTGTTTTTTTCAACTACATCAAGAGGTTCCACAAAAACAGTCTGTCCGCTGGATGATACTTCATGTACAATTCCGGGGATTCGTCCGCGAAAGTTTACTTTTACCGCGAGTACTGTTCTGCCGTCCCGTTGCGATGGCAGCGCGGACTGAAGCATTCTCCTGTATTCGTCATTCGCAGCGTATTTGTCAACGGCGCCCTTTAATTCTTTTTCCAGGCTTGTTATCCGTCTTTTGATTGCACGTAACACTGGAAGATCCCGCAAATTTCCGTTTCTGTCTATTACCCTGAATATTTCCGCCGCAGCGGAACTGCAAGCCGGAGGAGAATCGTTTTCCGCGATGAGCATGGCAATAAGGGCCTGTCTGCCCCGCATCTGTTCTTTGTCCTCATTGCGATCTTTAATAACCCATTCCCTTAACACAATCGCCCGTTCAACAAAAAGACCAATTGCCAGAGCTTCGTCAATATCCAAAACTGTGCCGGATGTTTCTATTTTTGGGAAAAGAAAACCGATTGAAGGCAGCCATGCCCTTGGCTCGTCAGCGCGGGATTTTATCAGGGTATAGATTGTAAAGACAATTTCCTTTGTTTCCGCCGCGTTACCCGCGTCATAAACAGGCTTTGCCTCCCTTAAAATGGCGGCGGCTTCTTCACTGACCGCGTGTGACGCGACATTCCGCGTTATTTGCGGGTATTCAAGAAGTATCTGGGTTTTTTCCGCGAGTGTATTTTTATCAGTCATCATTGTTGTTCTTTTCTTTAAGGTTATCGAAGATTCGCAGATAGCTTTCGTAGCGATCTTCGTGAATAATTCCGGCTGCGACACCTTCCATTATTTTACAGCCGGGCTCAATTCTGTGTGAACAGGACATACCGAAACTGCATTTACCCGCTAGAGGGGCAAATTCCCTCATGTGGGTTATAAGTTCTTCTGGTTGTATCCTGTCTGGGGTAAAACGCCGTACACCGGGAGTGTCAATCAGCCGAGTATTTCCGGCAAGTTCAATCATAAATGACATGGTTGTGGTGTGAACACCCCTGTCATATTTTTCGTTCAGGCGGCCTTCCCTGATATTAAGTCCCGGCTGCAGAGCGTTAATCAGGCTGGATTTTCCAACTCCTGACTGGCCTGTCAGTACCGAAGTTTTTCCGGCAATTCGGCGGCGAAGATCCTCAAGTCCTTCTCCTGTTTTTGCCGAAACATTCAGGATTTCATACCCGATATGCTTAAAATCTTCGAGACGTTCATAAATATCAAGATCGCCAGGGTCAAGGTCTATTTTGTTGCAGATAACAACGGCGTCAATTTCGGCGGCGTCCGCCTGCAATAAAACCCTGTCAATAAAACGGGGTCTGAAAGGCGGTGAAGCGGGAGTGCAGATACACAATACAAGATCAATATTCGCCGCCAATAACTGGCTTGCCAATCCTTTTTCGTTAAAACGGCTGAAATAGTTTTGCCTTTTTTCCACGGAAAGGATCAACGCCTTGTCATGGTTTTTTTGGTATTCAACAAAAACCCGGTCTCCCGGCGCGACAGGATTGTAAAAGTTTCCGCTGTCCTTTAATACTTTTCCCTTTATCCGACATTCCAGTTCCTTTGAGCCTTCTTCATTTTCAATTTTTACAGTCAAAATATTCCGGGACCCGCGGATAACAAGACCTTTAATTGTTTCTGTATCGTTTTTCATATTTCGCATAACAGGCAAAGATTAAAATTATACTCCCTAGCCCGGTTCTTCCAGAAAGAATCGGGAGGCTGTGTACCGGTGAGCAGAAGTTTGCGCTCCGGCGGAGATTCTTTCCCCGCACGGAGTACACCGTTGTTTTCATTCAGCAGAAATTCAATGCGCTTTGTAATTCCATCCAGCGAATCAAAAATTTTTATTCTGGGAGCCGCTTCTCGCCGGAATTCCTCGATAAGGAACAAAAAGTGCGTACAGCCGAGAACAAGGGTGTCTATATCTTCGGCGCGGAAAGGATCGGTGTATTTTTTCACGATTTCGATTTTTTCTTCTTCATTGGTTTTATCAAAACTCTGTTCGACAAATTCAACAAGCTCCGGCGCAGCTATTCCAAATATTTCACACTGACTGTCTTCAAGGTTAAGTCCGCAAATATCCTTGATAGTACGTTCTGTGCCAAGAACGCCGACTTTCCTGTTTGTGGAAGCTTCCGCCGCCGGCTTTATCGCGGGGACTGTTCCCACAAAGGGAAGTTTTGGAAAGCGTTCCCGCAGGGCGGCAAGGGCGGAAACAGAAGCGGTGTTACACGCCAAGACTGCTATTTTGGGGTCTGTCTTGTTTAAAAGTTTTTCTGTCAGGGAAATGAGTATGGCGGTGATTTCTTCTTTCGCACGAGGGCCATAGGGAAAATGTTCGCGATCCGCGAGATAGTAAACAGTTTCCTGCGGGTTCCGCTCAAGAAAATGCCGGCAATAGGGAATTCCGCCAACACCTGAATCCAGAAATAATACCGGTCTGTTATCCATAAATCAATTAAATAGATTGTCAAACGCGGCTCTGGAAGCTTCAGACTTTTCTTGTTCTTTTGACTGCCCGCCGGTTTGCGCACGGTATTTTTTATCCAAAGAGAACCAGTCGCAGAAATTGGCTCTTTCCTTATCCGTCTGTGCCTCCGCACTTGTTTCATGGCAGTCGCCGCGCGTTCCCGGGAGAAAAAACCGGCAATTTTTACAAGCCCTTAGATCCTTTCCGCAGCTTTGGCAGCGCAGGGAACGGCCGATTGGCTCCGTATCTGTAATTGGTAAACCGCAAAACCAGCACATAATTTATTATAACCTGAGAGGGACTGGTTGTAAAGAGACAAATATGGTAGCCTTAATATGGAATGTTTACCATTAATCCATGCGCTGCCGGATGCGGAAAACCGGCTGTTACTGGCAATAATCTTTGTTTTACTCATCTGGCTAATCCCGAACAGGAATACCGCCGTATATGTGAATATATTGGGCAAAATATGTCTATTAAGGATTTCAATGTTTCAGGTGTACGTTTTGAGAATATCGATTTTTCCAATCGCCGTTTTTATGGGTGCAACTTTAAGGAAGCTTCGTTTTCTCAATGTAACTTTTCCGGTGTTAAAATCAGGATGAGTTTTTTTGATTTCTCGGATTTTGTCAATTGTGATTTTTCCGGCTCTGATCTTCAATTTTTATCATTTGCCGGAACACGCCTTGATAGCTGCAGTTTTGAAGGTTCAGAAATTATACATATCAACTTTGAAGGCGCGGTGGTTTTTGATACTTCCTTTAACAATTCCAACTTATACAACAGCCGGTTTATCAGCGCCGAACTGGAGAGTTCTACTTTTGTTAACTGTAACTTAAAACGTGTATATTTTGCCAGCGCAAAACAGAAAAATGTATTGTTTAAATCATCAAATACTGCGGAAGCTGTATTCGAGGCGGAAGAACAATGAAACTTTTTTATCAATACTGCTCTTTTGGTTTCAGTAACAGTTATATCATGGGGGCCGAAGATTCTGATTCGGCGCAGCCAAAGGCCGCGATAATGGTTGATCCGGGAAGTATGGGAAAAATTACCCTTGAAAACATAGAAAACAACTGTTTTGATCTGAAAGCGGTGTTGATAACACACGATCACCTTAGCCATGTGCGGGGTTTGCGTACATTAATGCGGATATACAATGTCGAGATTTTCGCTGTAGATCAAAGTATTCTGGATCACAAGACAACCATGGTAAAGGATGGAGATAAAATTGATATAGCCGGCATCACGGTAGAAGTTATTTCAATCCCGGGCCATTCAGCTGATTCTGTGGTTTACCGTATTGGCAATTTACTTTTTACCGGCGATGTACTTACAGCGGGTCTTGTGGGCAGCACTGCCAGCGCCTACGGAGCTGCCACACAGATGAACAAACTGCGCAGCCGCCTTCTTTCCCTTCCCGGCGATTACATCGTACTGCCCGGACACGGCCCGCCTTCCACGCTGGAAGCCGAACGGCGCTTTAACACTGATATTTTTAACTACGACATTAACCGCAGCAGAAGACCGATGTTCCGTGTGGATTATTAAGCCAAGCGCCTATGACCGGCGTTTTTCGTCTCTTATGAATTTGCCAATCCGCGCGTCCTCGACAGTAACGTGGGTTACAAGCCAATCGCCGATTTTTCGTTTTACTTCTTTAATCAGGGTTCCTATATTTTCGGTTTTGACAGCTTCCTCTGCCAGTTCCACGGCGGTTTGTTTGAACAGTTCGTGGATTTTATGATGGTGGTTATAATTTGGGTATCCGTACTTGCGCTGAATTTCTTCTTCTTCGTTAAAATGGTTAACTGTGTATCCTATAAGAAAATCCAGTGTTTTTTTAAGTTCTTCCCTGCCCGCTCCACGTTCCATCGCATCTATCAGACCGTTTACAGTTGCGAATAACTGTTTGTGCTGTTCGTCAACACTTTCAACGCCTATAAGGTATGAATCGTTCCAGAGGTAGTGTTTGTGCTCTATGTTAAAATGAGTAACGGCTTCTCTGAGAATGTCAATATTGCTTTTACTCTTGCGGCTTATGGTATTTACATGATTAACAGAGGCATTTACTTCGGAGGAACGGTTAGCCATTTCGTTCATTCCCTGTGTGATCTCGGATGTAACTGTTTTAAGGCTTTTCCCCTGATTGGTGATTTGTTCGCTTTCCTTTAACATTTCGCCGGCACCGCTTTTTACATTACGTGTTATTTCGTTAAGTTTTCCCAAAGCTTGCAGAATTTGACGGCTTCCGGTACTTTGATCTTCCATGGCATTTCGTATCTGTTCTTCATGATTCGAGACGGTCTTTACGCCGGAATCAATAACCTCGAACTTTGCCAGAACCTCTCCGGTTGCGCGTGAAATTTTTGTCATGGAATCGCTCATCTTTTTAAGCGCTGTACCTATGGTTTTGGACTGCGTACTGGAATTTTCCGCCAGCTTGCGTATTTCGCCGGCCACTACCGCGAAACCCTTCCCCGACTCCCCGGCGTGGGCTGCTTCGATGGCGGCATTCATGGAAAGAAGGTTTGTCTGGCTTGCGATATTTTCCAGAACAGCGATAATTTCCAGAAGCCCTTCGGATTCTCTGGCGATCTCCTGTATGTCCTGGACTACTGCCTGAAGGCTCGTTCTTCCCGCTTCGGAGGCATCTGTAAGGTGCGCTACATTTTCCGAATTGGTACGGCTTATCCGTGTTACAGATTCAATATTGGTCAGCATTTGTTCTATGGCCGAAGAGGATTCGGACACACTGGCGCTTTGAACGTCTATATCTTCCGAAAGCTGATTAATGTTTCCGGTGATTCGGTCTATGGCCTCGTTGGTAACACCTATTGCCTCGCCCTGGGTGGTAACCTGGCCTTGAATAAACTGAACGGCATTATTAATCTCGTTCATGGCTCCGGCTGTCCGATCCATATTGGTGGACAGATCCTTTCCTATTTCGTCCACTGCCTCGGCTTCGTTTTGTATAAGCATTACCAGATGTTTAAAATTATCCAGTATCTTGTCTAAGCGCTTTGATATTTCTCCTATTTCGTCTCCCGGCGGGAGTCGTATCTGTTGAGAAATGTCCCCTTTTTCTACTTTTAGTAAAACAGCGATAATCTTCTTTATTGGGCTGAGGATCCAGACCCGCAGAATACCGAAATTAAGAGCCAGGGAAATAATTAATAGGCTGCCGGCAACCGGAACAAAGTTCTGGATATTATTAACTCGAAGTAAGGTTATTGCAAGAACAGTGACAAAGAGCAAGAGCGAGGAAAAAACGGTCATTTTTACCGCCATACTATTAAAACGCATACTATACAATATATATAAAAATAGCCGTTTTTGCTAGTAAAAAGTCTACAATAAAGAGCCTGTACCGACTTTTTTTACTATTCCTGTTAATATATTCTTATGAAAGGGAAAATTGTACAAATTACATTTCTTTACAATGTGAACAAGAAATATCATGTACCGATAGCGTTTTTTTCATCTTCGGAGAATCAACTCGCTCTATTGTAAATTACAAATATTTTCGCTACATTTTAATTAGTGGATAAGAGTATTACAATAATACAACAATCTGATCGCGGTAATTCCGGTTTTGTCCCTGGGACAATGGAAGAACGAATTTCCATGGTCTGGCCTTTGACCAAAGAAGCGGTTTCTTTGAGTAAAAAATACAATGCTGAACAACGACTACAAAGACATATTGTTAATATTGTCAGAAAAAAAAGTTAAATTTCTTCTTGTCGGCGCGTATGCTATGGCCGTACATGGGTATCCTCGTTCTACTATGGATATAGATTTATGGGTGATGCCTGAGCCGGAAAATGCTGTTTTGGCGTTGCAAGCACTTGAAATTTTTGGAGCCCCAACCGGAGATTTGTCACCGGAAGACTTACAAAAAGAAGGGTTAATTTTCCAGATTGGTATTGCGCCTCGGCGGATAGACATTCTTACATCAATTGATGGACTTAAGTTTGAAGAAGCCTTTGGGCATTCCAAGCTAATCGATATTGAAGGGATTCCTGTTCATGTTCTATCAATTCCTGATTTGATTGTCAATAAACGTTCTACAGGAAGATTAAAAGATTTGGCAGATGTCGAGTCTTTGCAAGACACCTTTTCCTCTTAAGTATTTTCCAGTGGATTTTCTCATTTTCTGCTTCTGCCCTTAGTAAATATCGGGACATTTCCCTGATAATTCGGGGAACTGTCCCAAACAACTTGAAGCAGTAAAAACTTTCCCAAGCTACAGTCGTGGGCGGCGCCAGGCACACTGTCACCACCCCGTTTGTTAGAATAACTTTTTAACAAAATAATTTCAATTTACCATTAATCTATCCACCACCTTAGGTTGCTGGGATTGGCAGCAGAAATAGTATAAGTACTACTGCCAGTATCGGTGGTCATCACGCCTCTATAATGTATGGCGTTCCAGCCTGCCTTCAGATCAATATTTATGGCATTGAGCACATCATCTCCAGAAACCGTGCGGTCTGCGCTAATGTTTTAACAACTCGCAGATAATTCCCGATGACGCGGAAGCCGAGGCACTCCAGCACCAATACACATAAATCCTGTTATGCGACATTTGTGCAAATATCTGTAGAATAAAAAAAGTAAAAAATATGGAAAATGGGCAGTCTTCCATAATAATTAAAGAAATTTACTTTATAAAATCCTTGAAAACTCCTTCCATAGCTTTATTAACCGCAAGATTAACCTTTCGGGTCATAACCTTAGAAAGACGCTCTAATATTTTTTTACTGTCATTATGTACAATAATGGGTGCAATATTAGGGGCGGAGTTTGTTTTAAAAAGTTCGTTGACTTCCACACCCAGACTTTCAGCTATTTTTCCCAATACGGCAGGTTTTGGGAATTTAAGCCCCCTTTCAATGTTACTTAAAAAAGTAATAGAAATATCGGTTTTTTCGGCTAAAAGCGCCTGGGAATACTGCCTGTGATTCCTGATAAATTTGATATTTTTCCCCAATGTGGCTTTTATTTCCTGCCCATCCATGCCAAATATCCTTTCCGATCTGTATATATCCTATTGAACTATAAGACTTACCTATTGACAAAAATCTAAATGTTCTATATAAATAGTATTGACCTATAAGATTAACCTGCAGTTTCTTATCAAATTAACGGTTTCAATACAATAAAGGGGGAAAAAATGGGAGTTACACGTCTTACGCCAGTCATTAAAATTGATCTTGAGAAATGTATAAATTGTTATGCCTGTATTGCAGTCTGCCCTGTAAAATACTGTATGGACGGCTCAGGTGAGAAACTGGATATTAACCACGACCTGTGTATAGGCTGCGGTAATTGTATTGCCTCCTGTTCTCATCATGCACGAAGGATAATTGATGATACGGATCGATTTTTCGGAGATTTGAAACATGGAACGAAAATGATAGCCGTTGTCGCTCCCGCCATTGCGTCAGTATTTCCGCAAGAATTCCTCAATTTTAACGGCTATCTCAAGTCTCTGGGAATAGAGGATATATTTGATGTAAGTTTCGGCGCAGAACTCACCGTTATTTCGTATCTGAACTACATCAAAGAAAAAAAACCGCGTACAGTAATCGCCCAGCCGTGCCCTGCTATCGTCAGCTATATAGAAATTTACCGTCCAAAATTGCTGTCCTATCTTGCCCCGGCGCACAGCCCCATGCTGCACACAATCAAAATGATTCAGGAATATTTTCCCAAATACAAAAATTATAAAGTAGCAGTCATTTCTCCATGCGCCGCCAAAAAGCGGGAATTTGACGTAACAAATCTGGGCGATTATAACGTTACCATGCTTGCTCTGAAAGAACACATGGAAGCGCATAATATCAATCTTGCTTCATTCCCGAAAGTAGAGTATACAGGTATTCTTGCAGAAAGAGCGGTAGGCTTTTCTTCTCCTGGAGGATTGCTGGATACTGCCGAACGCTTTATGCCCGGCATAGGACGGCAGACCCGAAAAATCGAAGGGCTTCACAGCATTTATCCCTACTTGAATGAACTTGATGAATTGCTGGAAAACAATACTGATTTAAAGCTGGCGGCATTAGTTGATTGCCTTAATTGCGAAAAAGGTTGTAACGGAGGACCTGGTACAGGAAACTGTAACGTTCCCATATCAGTACTGGAAAATCCAATTCGCAGGCGTCAGGAAAGTTTGGAAAAATACCATAAAACCGATAAGGGTGGAAAGGTATTTAAAAAATATCATAAAATACTCAATAAGTATTGGAAAGAAGGGTTGTATAACCGTAGTTACCGTGATCTGTCAGGCAACAATAACATACGTCGTCCCAACAAAGCAGAAATAACAGAAATGTTTAAACGCTTGCATAAGTTTACCGATGCAGATATATATAATTGTACCGCCTGCGGTTACGGAACTTGCGAGGCAATGGCAGAGGCATTGTTCAACAATTTAAATAAACCGGAAAACTGCCTCCATTTCAATCATTCCTCAGTCGTTCAGGATAGAATAAAAATGGAAGAATTGAATAAACAACTCCATAAACATATTGAGCATGCCATAGGTATTATCAGGGGGATTGATGATACCATAAAATCAGAGAACGAAAACATTGATTTATTTATGAAGTCAATCAATGAATCTTCTGTTCTTATAGAAGAAATTGTCAATGATGTGCAAAGCGTATCCGACCGTTCCCGCCAAAAACAGGCAGCCATACATGAACTTACCGAAGAAACTGCCAAAGGCAGGCAGTCTATGAAAGAAACCATTGTATCGGTCGATGAGATTTCCCAGTCCATTGAAGGAATAGTCTCGGCAATAAAAATTATCAGCGCCATAGCGGCCAACACCAATTTATTGTCCATGAATGCCGCCATTGAAGCTGCCCATGCCGGAGAGGCGGGCAGGGGTTTCGCCGTAGTGGCAGACGAAATCCGCCGTCTTTCAGAAAACACAAGACAGAATTCTCAAAATATTTCCCAAACACTGTCAAACATTATTAAGGGGATTGATGTTACCTCTAAACGTTCTGGAGATACCAGCTCTGTAATAAATAATATGTCAGAAGAAATTAATGATTTTGCCAAAACCATGACAGAAATGATAACGACACTGGGCGGACTGTCCCAAAGAAGTTCATCTATTACTGATGCGTTAAGAAACATACAGAGCCAAAGCTCCTCAGTAAAGGAAGGGTTTTCCGATTTGCTTTCCAAGTCAAACAGCCTTCTTGATGACATGAATACTCTTTCAAAGGTAGCAGATGAAAAAATAGCAAAGGGATAAAGGATCGTCAAGATTAAATAAATATTCCTAAATAATTTTGATTTTGACATTTCAAAACTACTTTCAGCACGTTCCAGCCATGACTCATAGCGTTCCATATATTATTTTCCCTTGTTCTTTTATTGTTTTATATATATACCCTATTTCATTTTTTAAATTATTATATTTAATATTGTCAAACCCTATATTATGCGAAGCTTTACCCGTTATAAACAGTCTTTACGAACGCGGCATTTATATTATACAATATAGTCCGGTATTTTTCAAATATATATACGAAATACAGTCAGCGCGGGGGCTATTCCGTAATAATTTTCTCCATGTTACACTGTACAAAAGGAGCAATCATGATTAATCTACACAATAGCGGAGCCTGGCTTATTAATGGCTCGCAGATAATTCCCGATGACGCGGAAGCCGACGCGAAACTGAAACAACAAGGCGTAACCGTTTCCAAAGAAAAAGCCCGCGAAGGGACAATTTCCCACGACATTCTTGCCGCGCATAATACAAGCGGCGATGACCGTAATCTTTGCCTTAAATTCGACTCACTTACTTCGCATGACATTACCTACGTGGGAATTATTCAAACCGCGCGGGCGAGCGGCATGGAAAAGTTCCCCATACCCTATGTGCTTACCAATTGCCACAACAGTCTTTGCGCGGTGGGCGGAACGATTAATCAGGATGATCATGTGTTCGCCCTTTCTGCGGCGCGTAAATACGGCGGCGTCTATGTGCCGCCACACCTCGCAGTGATACACAGTTACAACCGTGAAATGATGGCAGGCTGCGCCAGAATGATCCTTGGCTCGGACAGCCACACCCGATACGGCGCCCTAGGAACAATGGCTGGAGGCGGA
>Ga0099364_10003140_pt1 | contig 25881 bp, 24 predicted proteins | sample TergutTh196P3_FD_73070 | JGI IMG/M metagenome (GOLD analysis project Ga0099364, IMG submission 73070) | Microcerotermes parvus P3 segment gut microbial communities from Pointe-Noire, Republic of the Congo - Th196 P3 | ecosystem: Host-associated > Arthropoda: Insects > Digestive system > Gut ...
AACTGAACACCGCTTCTAAGAATGAACTTCATTTACAACAGGGAGTACCCGAAAATGAACCCAAACGTAGAAAAAGTATTCCAACTGGCGCAGGATGCGACACGGCGTTTTCCGCCTGAAAAGCTCAATTGGTCCTGGGGACAGGCGCTGTTTTTGTACGCCCTCGCCTGTATAGATACCCAACTTGGCACAGAAAAATACACCGCCTACCTGCGGCGGTTTTACGATCACCGCACCCAAAAAGGCTATCGCCTTTGCTCTTCGGACACATCCGCGCCCGCCCTGGGGGCGTTATATTTGGCACAGAAAACAGGCGAAAAAAACTACTGGGACATCGTCAATGCGGTAAAGGAATATTTTGCCAACACGCCGCGGGTGTTGTGCGATATGCCAAACCACCTGGGCACGGGATTCGAGAGCTGGATTTATCCAAAAAGCGTGTGGGTCGACAGCATCATGATGTATGGCGTGTTTACAAACTGGCTTGCCCACGTCACCGACGATGAGGAACTGCGCCAGTTCGCGAAACGACAGCCCGCCGCATTCGCCAGTTACTTACAGGACGAGGAAACGGGACTTTTTTGGCACAGCTACTGGACAAAATTCAAGACCCACTACCCACGAAACGACCTTTTTTGGGGACGGGGCAACGGTTGGGTTATGGCATCTATCCCATTATTTTGGGATTATTTGCCGGATGATGAACGTCCGCAAATCAAGGAAATTTTCCTAAGATTGGCAAAAGCCCTGCTGCCGTTACAGCGAAAGGACGGCTATTTCGAAACCCTCCTCAGCCGACCGGGCAAAACCTACAAGGAAAGCTCCGCCACAATGCTGATCGCCGCAGGTTGGTTTTGGGGCTATCGCATGGGCTTTTTGGGCGAGGAATATTTCGCAGCTGCCGTAAAATCTTTTGACGCAGTTTGCGACGATTTTCAACAACGCGATGGTCTGCTCTCCATGCCGCACATCAGCGCGCCGACTTCCGCGATTCAGGGCATCCCATACCTTGTCTACAAGTTCACCCCTCGGGGCAACGACTGGCACTATGGGCTTGCGGCGGCATTTTTCGCGGCATTGGAGTATTTGCGTGTTGAGGATAGCGGGGCAAGGTAGTATAGTCTCCTAACTTGAAAATGAACTGGTCTTTGCGGTCTATTTTCCATCTGACTTCGTCAAAAATGCTCGCAATACGAAAGTATTACTGCGCTTTTTTCCTTGTCAGACGAAAAATATTCTCGCAAATCCTGAGCCGACTTTCAAGTTAATCGACTATAAAAGTTCGTGTAGGGGCGGTGATTCAGTGTACCTTTTTTTAGTCCTCTCGCTCTCACAGTTGCAATCTCCCGAAAAAACTGCTATAATTTACCCAATAAATTAACAATCCCCACCAGTGCGATTATGCCGTGTTGAAACGACATATTTCGCAGCCAAAAAGGAGTAAATTATGACTTGGTTAATCCCCGCAATCGGCGTGCCTGCCGCCGTGCTGTGCGCCTACGTACCTACCCGCGTCAAGGGCAATATGCGTGCCGCACTGCTGCTCAAAACCACCTTGAGCGTGATGTTCATCCTCTATGCCCTCTACGGCGTTTTGCGTCTTGCAACAAGCACAAGCTTCGCCAGTATGACAAGCTTCAATGCCTTCATCAATTTCGAATCTCTCACTTTCGGTCTTTTCGTGGTGGCGGGCTTGGTTTTCGGTCTGTTGGGCGATATCTGGCTAGATCTCAAAGACATCCACCTAAAAAGCAAAGAGCACTATATGTTCTGCGGTTTCAACTCATTTTTGATCGGGCATCTGTTCTTTATGAGCGGCCTGTTCATCGCCTTTAGCGGCACATGGAAATCCGTACTCCTGGCAATCGCCTGCGGCGCGGTGGTGGCATTCTTCATCTTCTTAACAGAAAAGCCCATGAAACTTGACTACGGCAAATTCCGCTTCATCTCCATAGTCTACGCTTTCATTTTGGCGACTGCCGTTGCGTTCCCCATAATCCTCGCCCTGCCCGCGTTCTCCCCCGCTGAGTTTGGCGGCGCGGTGGTGGAAATCTTCGGCACCACTTTGCGCAAAGTTCCTTTAATCTTCGGTCTTGGCATGGTTTCTTTCATCCTTTCGGATCTGTTTTTGTCCAATATCTACTTCCGCACCGACGGCAAAACACCCCCCCCCACAATGTTTTGGTGCAACTACATCTTCTACTACGGCGCCCAATTCACCCTTGCGTGCAGCCTATATTTTCTAGTATAGAAATTTCGCACATGAAAATGAGGGGGTGCAGCGCATTCCCTTTTTTGTTATAGTCGATCAACTTGAAAATGGGCTCAGGATTTGCGAGAATATTTTTCGTCTGGCAAGGAAAAAAGCGCAGTAATACTTTCGTATTGCGAGCATTTTTGACGACGTCAGATGGAAAATAGGGCGCAAAGACGACTTGATTTTCAAGTTAGGAGACTATATTAGGAGGTAACAATGTCATATAAATTAGTAAAGCCGTCGGAGGAGTATATCGACGAAATTCGGAGCTTTCGCGAGGAATTTCTCGTTTCCGGCGACAGCATGGACGGTACGATGACGCTGAAAACAACGGAAAATATCCTCGATTGGTTGGAGGATGTGCGCATATTCGAAAGTTCCGACACCATACCTGAGGGTGTGCCGGCGTGGCGTGTGCCGGCGTATTTATATTTATATGTTCGCGAGAGTGACGGGCGGGTTGTCGGGATGATTCAGTTTCGCCACTATCTGAACGATTTTCTCGCTGAGTGGGGCGGACATATCGGTTACTGTGTGCGTCCCAGTGAGCGGCGCAAGGGTTACGCTGCAGCGATGTTGGAGGCGGTGCTGATGATTTGCCGCCTGTTCGGACTTGACAAGGTGTTACTCACCTGCCGCAGTTGGAACGAGGGCAGCCGCCGCACAATCCTGAAAAACGGCGGTAAATTCGACCGCAAGGCAAAAGAAAATCCCAACGACCACGCTTGCGGGGAATTGGAGCGGTATTGGATCGACTTGGAGTGAGGGTGCATTTTCAAAATCCCGACCTTGACACCACACCAAAAATCTGCTATAATGTGTGAGCCCATTACTCGGAGTTGGGAGTAAGCCAAAACGGCATTCACTTACCCTGCCCTGTGTTTTGCGGACTAAATAACGAGGTGAAAACAATGACACAAGCGGAAAAGACCGCAATCATGCAAAAACACGCCCGCCACGAGGGCGACACTGGCTCACCAGAGGTGCAAATCGCCATGCTGACAAAGCGCATCAACGATTTGACGGAACACCTGAAAACCCACAAAAAGGATCATCACAGCCGCCGCGGTTTGCTGAAAATGGTCGGTCACAGGCGCAATCTGCTTAAGTATTTGACCAACGTAGACATCGAACGCTACCGCGCAATCATCGCGGAACTTGGCATCCGCAAATAGGGTTTCGAGCAAGCAACAATGAGTCTTGGGGAGTGAGAATTTAGGATTGAGGTCGGGAATTCGACCATCACTCCTGAGTGCTCACTCCTCGTAGTTTAAATGAACTTTCAATCAAGCTCAGTCCCCGCATAATAATGCCCCAAAATTTCCTGCCAGGTTTTGCCCTGTTCCGCCAAAGTTTTCGCGCCGAACTGGCTCAAGCCCACGCCGTGTCCCAAACCACGACAATCAAAAACCGCGCTGTCTTGCGTCACAGTCAGCGTAAACGCCGCACTGGGCAAAGCGAAAATCTCCCGCACTTTTGTGCCTTTTATCTTCTGCCCTCCCAATGTAATTTCGGCGACATAGCCCGAATCTGTCAGGACAGTTTTGCCAATTTTTATCTTGTCGTCCTTGATTTCACTACCCTGTTTCACCAGTTCTGTGTGAAAACCCTCCAACGGAACTACCACCTGCTTTTCAAAATTCGGTGCGAGTTCGTCGCCGGGACTGGGGACAGGCCGCAAATAAGCAAGATCGTTGCCCCAGACACTTTTCGCGCTTTCCGTTGTGCCTGAACTGACGGTATGGAATGCGGCAAACGCCGTCTTGCCCTTGTATTTCATAGTTTTTCCCGCCGTATCCGCCGCGGCAGCACGACAAATTTCCTCGTTAATCTCAAAGGTATCGCCCCACTTTTCGATGCGCTGTTGCTCGTCCAAATACCCCTGATGAGAGCCTGTGTAGTCGCTCAAGTCCGCGCCGTTCAGGGCAGCGTTAGGGCGTTCGCGGTTATAAATCGCGTTGGTGCGGCACGCCACCGCCTGTGCTCGCAGCGCCTGAGCGTGCCAACCAGCGGGCATTTCCGCCGCCAAAGCGCCAACCACATAATCCTCCAACGGGATCTCTTCCACCTGACCGCTCCCCATGCGCAGGAGCTTGACCACGTGTCCCTCGGGCTTTTTCTGCGCAGTAGTCGTCTCGGTTGCGGGCTGCGTTTTTGTGGTATCGGGCTGTGTAGTGCTTATTTGTTGGTCGCTGTCTGCGCTGCTGAAGCGCAAGGCGGCGGCGGGAGTTAGAATCAACGTGAGCAATATTAATATGGCAAAGAGATTTTTGAATTTCATGGGGCACGTCCTTTTTTTGTGCATGATATCGTCGCCTAACAGGAAAATCAACTGGTCTTTGCGGTGTATTTTCAAGTTAACCGACTATAAATAGTACGCGCGGGAAAAATAAAAAATGCGCGGCGTTCTGGATCTTCCCCGGACGCAATGCGTCGCTACATTCCCGCCTCACTAGACCTCCTGGGAAACTGTAGTCGATTAACTTAAAAATCGGCTCAGGATTTGCGAGAATATTTTTCGTCTGGCAAGGAAAAAAGCACAGTAATACTTTCGTATTACAAGCATTTTTGACGAAGTCAGATGGAAAATAGACCGCAAAGACCAGTTGATTTTCAAGTTAGGAAACTATATGTTATTCAAAGGATTTCGCCGTTGCGCCTCCCGTAACTGCTCACTGTCCACGTGAGTGTAAATTTGCGTCGTTCCCAACTGCTCGTGTCCCAACATCTCCTGTAACACACGCAGGTCAACTTCCGCGTGCTGATAGAGCAGCGTCGCCGCCGTATGACGCAGCTTGTGAGTGGACATCCCAGGGGCGGACAGACCTGCTTTTTCCAAGAACTTGTACACAATGTGCTGCACTGTACGGCGGGAAATGCGGCGCATATGCACAGTCAAAAAGACTGCCTTTTGCGCGTCCAATGGCAATTCAGGCACTTCGCCGTCCTCGTTTTTGTTCAGTTCCTCAAAGTATTTTATCGCCATAGCCCGCACTGGCAAATATTCACGAATCGCCTTGTCGCAAGCCTTGTTCAGGTACAAAATACGCTCCTTGTTGCCCTTGCCCAACACCTTAAGTTTATCCTCGCGGATATCCGAGAGGTTCAGTCCGACAAGCTCCGCCAAGCGCAGTCCGCAGTGCAAAAATAGGGTGATAATCGCCAAATCGCGTTCCCGATTCGCGCCGTCCACTGCAGCAAGCAATTGCGCGCATTCCTCTAACGAGAGGTATTTCGGCAGACTTTTATTCCAGTTGATACTGGTACTTTCCAAGTTTTTAAGGGGGTTATAGCTCATCCCCTTTTGAGTTTCAAGGTACTTATAAAATCTTCGCAGAGCCACAGCCTTGCGAGTGGTGGTTTTTGGGGAATTTCCTAAGGTTGTTCGGCAAAAACTCAAAAACTCGTGTACCTCGCCGAGCGCCACAGCGGCAATATCTTCCATACTCACAACGTCAATCGGTATTTTATTCCAAGGCACATTCTCGCCGCACATTCCCTTTTTTTGCGCAAGCCAACGGAAAAAAGTCCGCAAATCGCTGCCATATTCAAGAACGGTCAATGGAGAGCGAAATCGAATTGCTGTCAAATAATGGCAGTAATCTTGAGCGGGTTGGGGCAATTTGCTTATGTCCTCACTGCGCATTTTTGACCTCCTCGCAAATCGGACTTCGGATAGCTTCTTTTAAGTACGGCAAACGGGCGGGGGTTGAAAACTCAATCCTGTACCCCCGAGCTGTTCCTTTGCGGCGGCAACATAATCCCGCGCGTTTTTCAGGTTTGCCCCTAATTCTTCAGGTGTGAGTTCCCGTCTGACCTTAGCGGGGCTGCCCAACACAAGGCTTTTGGGCGGCACAACAGTCCCCGCGGTAACCAACGCGCCTGCACCCACCAACGCACCTTCGCCGATAACTGCGCCGTCAAGGACAGTCGCCCCCATACCGATTAACGCACCGTCACCCACAGTGCATCCATGGAGGATGACCCCGTGACCCACAGTAACGTTTTTGCCGATGACAACGTCACGCTCGGAGTGGATGACACAGTTGTCCTGGACATTGCTGTTTTTACCCAAGATAATCTTGCCGTGATCCGCCCGTAAAACCGCGCCGTACCAGACATTGGAGTCGTCATCAAGGACGACTCCGCCGATGAGAGCCGCTCCCTGGGCGACTTTCGCCGTGTTTGCAATTACGGGACTTTGCCCATTGGCTTCTTTGATAATCATGATTTTTCTATTCCGCCTTAATCATGTCGTTTGCAGGGGCTTAAATAATCTTTATAACGCAACCTAGCATCCTAGGCGCAATATTTCAGCACCGAATCCGGCAGATTTTCCTTGTCCTCCGACACGGTAAAAGTGAAGTCTGTTTCGCTGAATCTGCTGAGTTTTTCAATGGCATCCAAAAACGCCGATAGCTTATCCATATCCCGAGTGCCAATGCGCAATGTAGCGTCCACAAAAACGTCGGTAATGTCGTAGTTTCCCGCGCAAATGCCCGCCAAAAAGCCGTAAAATGCGGCGTATCCATAAACATCATACTCATCCGTGGCGGAGAGCCGCACAGTGTTGCTTATGTTGATACCAAGTTTCCCCGATTTGTCCACGCAAACCACAAAGCCCTTTGTGTTCGTCGCCGCCGCGTTCACAAGCTCAATGAGCTTTTTAGTTTTGCCGTGACCTTTACTGCCCAAGATTAGTTTTACCATGATAGACTCCTTTTAATTTGCATATTTTTAACGAAGTTTGGCGGAAAAAGCGCCAAAAAGAGAGCTTTTCAAGCTACTTAACACAGACTCTCAATTCGCTGTGTCAGTATTTCCCGCTGTTTTTCAAAGCCGGGTTTGCCCAAAAGAGCGAACATATTCACTTTATACTCCTCCACACCGGGTTGGTCAAAGGGGTTCACCCCAAGGAGATAGCCTGAAACGGCACAGGAAAGCATGAAGAAGTAAAATAGCCAGCCAAGATGATACTCGTCCGCGCGGTCAATCTCTATCAACGCATTGGGTACGCCGCCGTCAAAGTGAGCAATGCGGGTCGCTTCCATCGCCTGTTTATTGAGGAATGACAAGGGTTTGCCCCCAAGGAAATTCAGCCCGTCAGGGTCGCCTTCCTCCTCCTTCAGGAGTATCTCGCTGCCGCAATTTTTCACCGCTAGCATGGTTTCAAAAAGCGTCCGCTCCCCCTCCTGAATATACTGCCCCATGGAGTGCAAGTCGGTGGTATAGACCACGGAAGCGGGAAAAACACCCTTGTTTTCCTTACCCTCGCTCTCACCAAAGAGTTGCTTGAACCATTCGCCCAACATTGTGAAATCCGGCTCCCAAGGGGCGAAAATCTCCAGTTTTTTTCCTGCTTTGTAATAGAGATTGCGCATAATGGCGTAGCGCAACGCGTCGTTGTCGCCGTCCTTTGCGTAATGCTCCATGGCGTCACAGGCACCTTTCAGCAAGGCGTCCGTATTTACACCTGCCGCGGCGATGGGCAACAGCCCTACGGCGGTGAGAACGCTGTAACGCCCACCCACAGGGTCGGGAACCAGGAAGCACTCATAGCCCTCTTTCTGCGCCAGTTCATAGAGCTTGCTGCGCCTGGAATATTCCGTTGTGGCGTAGATTCGCTCTGCCGCTCCCGCCTTGCCGTACTTGTTCTCAAGAAGTTCCTTGAACACGCGGAAAACAACGCTGCATTCAGTAGTCGTGCCTGATTTGGAGATAACATTGACGCAAACGTCTTTGTCCTTGCAGTAATCAAGCAAATTGGAAAGTGCTTTAGAGGACAGGCTGTTACCCGCGAAATAAACCTCTAAATCGCTGTTTTGGTTGTGGGTTTGGGACTTGACGAACTCAATCGCCGCCCTCGCTCCGAGATATGACCCGCCGATACCGATGACCACCAAAACCTGCGACTGCCCGCGAATTTTTTGCGCCGCAAGTTTGATCCGAGCGTATTCCTCTTTGTCGTAATCCCTGGGCAAGGTCAGCCAACCCAAAAAGTCACTGCCCTTGCCGGTAGCGTTTTTCAGATCCTGAAGCGCCTGTTTTGCCTGCTGTACAAGGCTTTGGATATCTAAGTCACCTGAATATGTGCTGTCAAAATTAAACGCCATTTACTTTCTCCTACCTTTGTAATAGGTATATTCTAGCAGACTTGGGTGAATATTGCAAGACGTATTTTGGAAATTTATATGAAAGTTGAATGAAGAAATCTTATTTTTCAGACAAATATAAATTCATCATGATTTTATCATAGTAAATTCCGTCTATCTTGAAAAACCTTTCATATACACCAATCTTTGTAAAACCCGCTTTTTCATAGAGATGCCGGGCGTTGGTATTGTCCGCTTTAACGCCAAGATAAATCACTTCAGTCTTGCCGTTAGTTTTGGCAAAGTCAATCAAAACCTGAATCAGCGCAGAGCCAATACCCATATTCCAGTAGGCTTTTTTCACCGACAGCCCGAGGTCTGCCTGATGGGCAATTCTTTCCCGCGAAGGTGCGCTGATATTTCCGACACACACAATTTCGCCGTCGACTTTGCCGGCAAATATTGCACAAGTCTGTGAACCCTTGAGGCTTTCGAGGTGATCTTCCTCCTCCTTGACGCTAAGGTGAAAACCATTTTTGCCAAACAAAAGATTATCGCTTTCGCCGCCGACGATGTTAAGATATTCAATTAACTTTTCAGCATCTGTTCGATCTGCCTTGGCAATTGTCAATGTTTTTCCGTTTTTCAACAACATCTTCTTCTCTCTCCTGTCTACTGATTTTGTTCCTCCAACATATGACACTTCTTATACTTCTTCCCGCTTCCGCAATGGCATGGGTCATTGGGACCGAGCTTTTTGCCCTTGCGTACCGGGCGTTTTTTCTCCGTACCGTCGCTAGAACCGCCGCTAGCAACCGCCGCTGTGATTCTCACACGCTGCTTGCGCTGTGTTTCCTCCTCGTTTTTGACAATGACGGTGAGGATTTGGTAGACCGTATCCTCGCGGATGGAGTGGGTCATGTCGTCGAACATATCGAAGCTTTCCTTGCGGAATGCCACAACGGGATCAATCTGGGCATAACCGCGCAGACCGATACCCTGCTTCAGGTCGTCCATGGCATCAATATAGTCCATCCACTGATTGTCCACGTTGCCCAGGAGTATCATACGCTCAAGCCCCGCAAAAATCTCCGCGCCCATCTCTTTTTCACGGGCTTCATAAATCTCCTTGCCGCGCTGTACCATGAGGTCAGCAATCTCAACAGGCTTGAGGGACTCCAAGTCACTGTCGTTTTTCAAAAGCCACTTGCCGTATTTATCACGCAGACCCGCAATGTTCCACTCCTCCTTGCCTTGGGAGGAGGGGCAGTAAAATTCCGCCGCTTCACGGAAAGAGTCCTCAATCATCTTCAGGAGGATGGACTTCAGGCTATCCCCCGCAAGCACCTTATCACGTTGGGCGTATATAATCTCGCGCTGACGATTCATGACGTCGTCAAACTGCACCACGTGCTTACGTGAGGCAAAGTTTTGGGACTCCAACTTCTTTTGCGCACTCTCCACAAGGCGGGTGAGTACGCCGTTTTGCAGCGGTACATCGTCAGGCTGTTTGAATGTTGTCAGGATGTTGTGGAAGCGGTCGCCTGCAAAGCGGCGGAGCATATCGTCCTCTGCGGAGAGATAGAAACAACTCTCTCCCGGGTCACCCTGTCGTCCGGAACGCCCGCGCAGCTGATTGTCAATGCGCCGTGACTCGTGCCGCTCTGTACCGATGATGAACAAGCCGCCTGCCGCACATACCCGCGCCGCCTCGTCCTTGATAGACTCTTCATATTTTTTCTTGAGGTCGGCAAAGGTTTTCCGCGCCGCCATGATTTCATCGTCGTCAGTATCGCCGAATTCGTTGGCTTCATTGATCAGCTCCTCACTCATGCCAATGCGGCGCATCTCGCTTTTTGCCATGTATTCTCCGTTACCGCCAAGGACGATGTCCGTACCGCGCCCCGCCATGTTGGTGGCGATGGTGATTGCACCCTCTTTACCCGCCTGGGCGATGATTTCGGCTTCCTTATCGTGGTATTTGGCGTTCAAAACCGCGTATTTTTTAATCCCGCGTTTGCGCAGTATCCGCGCCAAAAGCTCGGATTTTTCGATGGAAATAGTACCAACAAGGACAGGCTGCCCTTTCTCGTGACAGTCCACAATGCGGTCAATAACCGCGTTGAATTTGGCTGCCTCCGTGCGGTATAGTTCATCCTTGCCGTCGGTGCGGATCATAGGCTTGTTGGTGGGGATTTCCACCACGTCCAACTTATAAATTTGTTGGAATTCAGGGCTTTCCGTCATGGCTGTACCCGTCATACCGCTGAGTTTCTTGTAAAGACGGAAATAATTTTGGAAAGTGATTGTGGCAAGAGTCTTGCTCTCGTGCTCCACCTTGACGTTTTCCTTAGCTTCAATCGCCTGATGCAGTCCCTCGCTGTAGCGGCGTCCGAGCATAACGCGTCCTGTGAATTCGTCCACAATCAGCACCTCGCCCTCGCGGACCACATAGTCCACGTCAAGGCGCATGACGCCGTTGGCACGGATCGCCATGTTTAGGTGATGGAGCAAAGACATATTATCCACGTCCATGAGGTTTTCCACGTTGAAGTGCCGCTCGGCTTTCTTCACGCCCTTTGCGGTCAATGTCGCTGAACGCGCCTTGTCGTCCACGATATAGTCCGCTTCTCTGCCCTCCTCGGTATCCTCGGCGTTGATTTTGGTGTCCAATTCGCGGATATGCACTCGCTTCAGTCCCTTGACAAAGCTGTCGGCAAATCCGTAAAGCTCCGTGGATTTATCCCCGCGACCGCTTATGATGAGAGGTGTTCGCGCCTCGTCAATCAAAATCGAGTCCACCTCGTCCACTATGGCAAAAGAGTGTCCCCGCTGTACCTTGTGTTCTTGATACTGTACCATGTTGTCGCGCAGGTAGTCAAAGCCCAACTCGTTGTTGGTACCGTAGGTGATGTCACAGGCATAGGCATCGCGGCGTTCGCTGTCGTCTTTTTCGTGGACAATCAGACCCACGTTTAACCCTAAAAAACGGTGGATTTTCCCCATCCATTCGCTGTCGCGGCGTGCCAGATAGTCGTTGACGGTGACGATATGCACGCCGTTGCCCGCCAGTGCGTTGAGATAGGCGGGCAATGTCGCAACCAATGTTTTGCCCTCACCTGTTTTCATCTCCGCGATACGCCCCTGATGGAGGACGATGCCGCCCAAAATCTGCACATCAAAGTGGCGCATACCCAAAACGCGCCACGCCGCCTCACGGCAGGTCGCAAATGCTTCCGGGAGCAGTTCGTCAAGGGTTTCTCCCTTGGCAAGACGATCCTTGAACTGTTGGGTCTTTCCCTGCAAATGCGCATCAGAGAGAGTCTTGTATTCCTCCTGGAGCGCATTGGTTTTCTCCAACAGCGGCTTAAGACGGCGTATTTCTTTTTTTGAGTATTCGCCAAAAAGTTTTTTCAAAAAGCTCATTAATTTATCTCCGTATTCTAGGTTTTATCTGTGTGGATATGTCAAACCAGTATTATACCAATTTTTTTGGGGGAATGCAAGGGCTAGATGCTAAAAATCTCTCAAATCCCCGCCCAAAAGGTGAAAGTGAATATGAAACACGGTCTGTCCCGCGCCTTCACCGCAGTTGTTGATTATGCGGTAGTTCTCCAACCCCAACTCACGCGCAATTTTTGGGATGGCGGTGAACACATTTGCCGCCGCACAGGCATTTTGGGCATCAATCGCCGCCGCGCTCTCAATGTGTTCCTTGGGGATGACCACAATATGTGTTTTCGCCCTGGGGTTTATGTCGTGGAACGCCAAGACATTTTCGTCCTCATAAACCTTTTTGGATGGGATTTCCCCTTTGATAATTTTACAGAAAATACAGTCCATTTTGGCACCGTTTGCGGGAGAATTTGCGCAAAAATGTTTGTGAATACTTTATGCGCCTAGCTCCCGTATCCTTTCTTTTTTGTGTAATGTCAATGATTATTAGATTAGTCTTCCTCTTTCCAAAGATTAAAGCCCCGCTCACTGGCGAGATCCTTTATCCCCCTCAAAAACTCGTGGCGGGAGATGTCGTTCTCCTCAAGAGTTTCCTCCTCAAGGTTGTTCATAGCGCGATACGCTTCCAGGGCAATCTCGGCAAAGTCATCCCCCTCACGCTCATCGGCTGTATCCAAAAGCTCAAGGGCAGTGACGGCGTCTGCGTCGCGGATACATCCGCGAACCAACGCGCAAAGGCGATCATTTTCGCTGTAATCTCCGGGGTTTACAGGCAGTTCATATGCCGCCTCATCTTTGTGTAACAACAGGCGAGTCACCATCAAGTTCAGGCTTTCCACCTGCCGCCACAGCCAATCCTCTGTAATCATCGTCGCTCCTTTTTCTTTTGGTGTGATAATTATAGCTTGTTTGCTTGTGTTTGTCAATTGACCTCCCGCGAAGCGATTAACACGAAGAGGTCTTATAACCTGTATTCAGTAGATGACAAAAACACTAAAATGTGGTATAATATTATAGCCCCCTCATACTCATACAAGAGGTTGGCATTAGAGTCTGTGGACTGGTTCTAACGCTCGGAGGAGAATATGCTATATAAAAACACGCCATGCCCTGGCTGCGACCATAACATGACATCTGACGATGACGTCGTCACGTGCCCGGATTGCGGTGCGCCGCAGCATCGCCAATGTTGGATGCGGGAAAACCGTTGCGTATTGGCGGATAAGCACGGAGAGGGGTTTGCGTGGCAAAAGCCTGAGGAGGAGGAAGTTCCTGTAAGCGATCCGCTGAAATCCCATATCGAACGTTGGGAAAAACAGCAGGACATCGAACTTGACACTGTCCCCGAACCCACCAGTTTTTTTTGCCCCAACTGCGGGCGAAAAAATACGGCGGAATACCATATTTGCGAGCATTGCGAGTATTTATTCTATGCTCCAAGTCCCACAAAACCCCCTGTTCCAGGCGTCCCCCGGGTGTGGATTGCCCCTAGCGGCGGTCCCGATTATATCCCGCCCAGTGAGGATTTAGGCGGCGCTTATGCGGGAGATCTGGCACTGTTTGTACAGCGGAATTTGCGCGGCTATATCCTAAAATTCAAGCGCTTTTCCCAAAATTCGCGGACTTTCGCTTTCAACTTTGCCGCATTCGTGTTCCACGGTTATTGGTTTTTGTTCCGCAAAATGCCCGCAATCGGCGCAATTTTCATCTCCATCAACGTCGCCTTGAATCTTTTGCAGGCGTGGATGCTGAACTTTTTCGCCGTGGGCAGAGAGTACCTCGCCGCTTCCGAAAATTTCACACAGGCGCTTATGGGGGCGACTCTCGATGAAGAGATTTTACGCTCAGTAATCTCCGCTCAACAGGGGATTTTGCCCATCGTGTTGTCGGTGTTTGGCGCTAAAATCATTGCGGGACTTGTTGCGGGCTTCATCGGCGACAGGCTCTATTACCGCCGCGCCATTGAGGTTGTCAGCACCCTGCGTGTCATCCACCGTGACGACGCGAAATTCCAAATGGCGGTCCTCAATGAAGGCCGCTCCTCCGTCATCAAGTCCGTCCTCATCTACCTCTTACTGAGCTACCTCACCGCCCAAGCAACAAATTTACTGTTTTAAGGAGAGCAATATGAAAGTCAGAAAAGCAATTATTCCCGCCGCAGGATTGGGTACTCGTGTACTGCCCGCAAGCAAATGCGTACCAAAGGAGATGCTGAATATCGTTGACAAACCCGCGATTCAATATATCGTGGAAGAGGCAGTCGCCTCTGGGATTGAAGACATTCTCATCATCACCAACCGCGGCAAGGGCGTGATTGAGGATCACTTTGATTACGCATATGAGTTGGAACACAAATTGGAGGGCAACCCCAAAAAGGCGGATATTTTGGCACAGGTTCGCGCTGTTTCAGAGATCAAGGCGAATATTTATTTTATCCGTCAAAAAGTTACAAAGGGGCTGGGACACGCCATATTATGCGGTGAGTCCTTTGTTGGCAACGAGCCTTTTGCAGTGCTGTACGGCGACGATGTCATCCTCAATGACGACCCCGTCACGGCGCAGCTTTGCCGCGCTTACGAGAAATACGGTAAGAGTGTTGTGGGGGTACAGGAGGTCAGCCGCGAGCTTATCAAGCTGTATTGCACCCTGGGCGTTTCGCCGATTGCGGGCGAGGACAGACTCATGAACTGCACGAAAATTATCGAAAAGCCCACAGATGAGGAGATTTTAAGCCTGTATGCAATTTTGGGGCGCGTGATATTGCCGCCCCAGGTATTCAAAATGCTCCGCGAGGGCATCGCCGCCATTCCCGACGACGAGGAGCTTTACCTTACCGATGTCATGAGCGAGCTTGGCGCCAATGATCAACTTTTGGCGTGCGACTTCATCGGACGGCGTTATGATATGGGAAATAAACTGGGGATCTTACAGGCAAACTGCGAGGTAGCGCTGAAACACCCCGAAACCGCCGAAAGCTTCCGAGCTTATCTTAAGGCTTTGGTTGGAGCGATGTAGGCGGGGGGGTAGTAGATTGTAAGCGGAAAGGGCATTTCAAAAAATTACAGCCCCCTTGTATTTTTCCGCAATTTGTGCTATAATCTTAACAGCTGTAAAAAAAATTCTACAGCATCCTTACTGCGAAAGCGCGGGGGCGATATGGCTTCGGTCGTCGTGATTGAGTAGCCCTGTTGCTGTGGTTGTGCGACGTTAGTTTGCAGCAATTGCAGATATATCATGACGAAACCGCCGATTCCCGCCAAAACGCAGTCTAATGTCCATAAGGAGGTCAAACAAAATGTCTAGCAAAAACTATGAGGCTCTAGTCGTCTACTCCATTGCCCAAGGTGAGGAGAAAGCTAAAGAGCTAGAGGCGCGTTTTCAGACTATGATTGACGAAAACGCCACCGCAGAGGTTACAGATCCATGGGGAGTACGCCGCTTGGCTTACCCAATCAACGACGAACCCCAAGGCTACTATGTCCTGTATCGCTTTGCGGCTGAACCCGAATTCCCTGCGGAATTCAACCGTGTACTCAAAATCACTGATGGCGTACTACGTGTTCTAGTCACTGTCCGTCCCGAGCTGAAGCCCAAGGATGAACCCGACGAAACAGCGGAAGAAGAGGAGACGTGATATGAATTTTGTAGTATTGATGGGTCGTTTGGTCGCTGACCCCGAACTGCGTACGACCCAGTCAGGCGTTAGCGTCGCACATTGCCGTATCGCCGTTGACCGTCGTTTCAAAGATGCTAGCGGCAACCGCCAAGCAGACTTCCTGGACGTTTCCGCGTGGCGTCAAACGGCGGAATTCCTACAACGCTATTTCCGCAAGGGCGATCCCATAGTTGTGCAGGGTTCAATCCAGGCACGTAACTACGAGGACAAGGAAGGCGTTCAGCGCAAAGCCGTTGAAATTCAAGCTGACAACCTCAGCTTTGTACTCAGCAAGCCCCAACGTGAGGGCGTATATGACCGCCCCGCAGCCCCGCAGCAGCCACCGGCAGGCGGCGGTTACACAGCCAACCAACCCGCACCTAGCTACGCCAACGCGGATGCCTCTGATTTCGCCGAAATCGAGGTTGATGACGATGACCTGGAGGGTCTTCCGTTCTGAATATAGAGGATTTCGATATTCGGTAATGCGTATCCGGGATTCAATACACAGTTAAGAGGCTGTCCCTATTGACTGCAAGCGACAGCAGAAACTGTTGACACATTAATTAAAATAGGAGTGATAACCATGGCTTACGATAACGATCGCAAGTTCAAAAAACGCAGGAAGGTATGCGCTTTTTGCGTGGACGACGTTGATTATATCGATTACAAGGACATTCCCCGTCTGCGTAAATTCATCAGCGACCGTGCAAAAATCCTGCCCCGCCGCGTAACGGGCACTTGCGCCGCACACCAACGCCAACTGACCACCGCCATCAAGCGCGCCCGGCAAGTTGCGCTGTTGCCTTACACTGCGGAATAAGCAAAATAATATAGTCTCCTAACATGAAACTCAACTGGTCTTTGCGGTCTATTTTCCATCTGACTTCGTCAAAAATGCTCGCAATACGAAAGTATTCCTGTGCTTTTTTCCTTGCCAGACGAAAAATATTCTCGCAAATCCTCAGCCGATTTTCAAGTTAATCGACTGTAAAAGGGTGCGCAGGCGTACCCTTTTTTTGTTATTACCGAAAATTTGATTTTCAAGTCGGACGGCTATAATCGACTATGACTTACTCCAAATACCGTTTGCGCAACTCCGCAAGCATTGTTTCAAAGCGTTCCTGGGTGTCCTCAAATGCAGCGGGAGGTGCTTCCTCGGGGAGGACGGGACTTGGCGCGTATGGGGTGTCGGAATCCTCGGAATCTGCGGGAGGTATGTCCTCCCTAGCGCTGTCCTCGTGGGAAAATTCGCCGCGGGTGTCTGTTTTGCCGGAAATATCTGTTTCCGTGGAGTTAGGAGCGGGGGATTCGTAATCAATTGGCGCGTACTCAGGGGGCTGTTGGCTGTCGGGAACCTCGGCAATGGTGACGCGGGTTTTGCTGACTTTCATTGCCACTTCATGGACATATGGCATCAAATACTGGTGGACAACAACACGCAAAAAGGCTGCCAAAAAGCCCAATATAAACAGGGAACTCATGGGATGGGCGAAGAAGCTTATGCCAAAATCCGGTATTATCACCCAGGTGAAGAGCTGTCCTGTTGCAAGAATCTCCCGCATAGCGCCGCAGAGGGAAATCACAAGCCCATAGCCCAAAATCAGCACAAGCGCCTCCTCAAGACTCTCCTTGAAGGGCTTGTTTACTGCCCCTTTTTCACAGTGGAGGACGGTGATTCCGCTGACGGCGAGCATTGTGAGGTAAATGCTAGAGCTAACGGGGAAATTTTCGTCAATCCCCTGAATGAACAGTAGGATTGCCCAGGAAAAAATCGCACCGATTGCCGCATATGCCGCCACGCGGAAATAGCGCTTCCATCCCGCCATAAATAGGTTGGCAAGGCATTGGGTTGCTAGGAAAATCACCGCAAATGCCGCCGTGAACATCAACGCCAACTTCAGTGTCCCTGCCGCCATGACGGTGCAAATTGCCAACATTTGTATAAGCACCGGGTTGCGGGCGATGGCAAAGTGATAAAAATGTTGGAGGAACAGGCTTTGCGCACCCTCGTTTTTTGTGTCCGGATGGTGCTTTTTCTTGAACAAATCTAATATCATCCCTGTGCCGCCTCCTCCTGAACCGGGGGCAAAATTTCCCCGTTGTTGCCTGATTTTGTGTGGTTTATCAGCTTTGTAAACGCGCCCTCCAGTATCCCCCATGTGCCGTTTGCAAACAACACGGCGAACCACACCCCTTCCTCGTGTACGCCGAAATAGCGGTAGCACATAACGGCGATGGCGGTGTAGATCCCGTAGCCCAGGCACCATCCCCAGTGTTTTGGGCGATTGGCGGGGCTGTGGATTAAACAGATTCCGCACAGGAGTGCCGCTCCGGCGGAGAGTTCAAGGAGTATCGAGTGGGTCATCCCTGTGGTGACGCGGGGAAAGAGCGCCGCCATAGCGGTCATACCCGCCGCAAAGCCTGCGGAGCTAGCGAATGCCTCCTTGCCAAGGAGGAGTGTGAAGAAGATTGTACCGAATATCAGGGGAAGAGATCCCGCCCCCATGGGTCCGGAGATATTGCCGTTGATAATCTCCAAAAGTGAGATGGTTTCAAGGCGGGATATGCCGCCTGTTTGGAGTAACAAGGCGAGGGAATCGCCTTGGGCGATTATGGATTCGGACTGCGGCAGAACCACAGGGGGGTAGGTAAAAAATTCTTCAGGGAAGCATAGACAGACAAAGGCAAGCCCTGCCGCGGCGGGGATAAAGGGGGCGTGTTGGAAACCGCCAAAGGGCAGCGCGGCGACCAATACGGCGAAGAAAACCGCGCACAGTGACAGTGTCAAGGAGGCGTCGGCGGGCAGGCAAAGGGCGATGAACGCGCCTGTGAACAGACTGCCGTAGTCGAAGCTGAACTTCAGTGTCTTGCGGAAAACAAAGCGCACTGCAAGCTCACAGATGAACGCGGCGGCGGCGCAGGTGACGATTTGGCGCAGGGCATCGCCCCGGTAGTAATACCAAGCCATCACCGTGGGTAGCATGAGCATGAGCAGGGCGATGAAAAAATGGCTCTGCGCTTTTTTGTCGGCAGTTTTTGCCATGGTTAACGCCTCCAGTTTTGGAAGAAATATTGCATTGAACTTTTCGCGGAAATAGAATATTATATAGTAGCTTATTAGAAATCAATCTTTCAATTATCTTGTCAGATAAAAAAGGAGTGGGTAACATGAAAATCGAGGAGCTTTCTAAGGAACGCATTGTGGTGGAGCTAAGCGAGTTGGACATGGAGGATTTGGAGATTAGTTTTTCTCAGCTTGATTACTCCAACATCGAAACGCGTCGGGTGATTTGGACGGTTCTTGACATCGCCGGGAGAGAGTTGGGGAGGGATATCGACCCGTCGGGGCGGATGATGATTGAGGTTATCCCGGGACGAAAGGGCGGCTGTGTACTGCACTTTACGCTACTTAACGGCACGCGGCGGATAGTCACCCAAAATCGTGGGATGAAATGTCAGGGTGAGGATAGTTACATATGCGTCAGTTTCAGCGACACGGACAGTCTCTTGGACTGCGCTATGGCGCTTAAAAACCTGGATGACAGCCTGCCGGAGGGCAGTTCCCTTTACGAGAACAAAGGGGCGTATCGCCTGTTGATTAAGGAGTGCAGGCGTTCATTTCGCGTTTTTTTCGAGGAGTACGGTATCCTTGAAACAGGCGGAGCGTTAACTGCCGCCGCCACGCGGGAATACTGGCGCTGCATCGTGGAAAACACTGCGTTGGAGCAGCTGTCGGGTAAGATGAACAAGGCTGACTAGGGCTTGTCTGAAAGCTAAAAAACGCTAGACATTTTGGGGTAAAACAGAGCGAAACGAGGAGAAACCGCAGGAATACTTTCGTATTCCGAGGAGTTTCAACGATGTTGCAGCCCGTTTTAGCCAAAATAGACAAGTTATTTTGTTTTTCAGGTAGCCCCTAATATTATACTACAAATGCGGGGAAAAAGCAAAACGGAGGAGGAAAATCCAACCCTCAATCCTGCATTCCCTCTCCTACAACCTCATTGCGCCACAACATTCCCCGCCCCCAAAACTCCCTCAAGGGCTTTGAGCAGCGTCGGGTTCAAAGCGCAGGGGGATTTTTTTTCGTATTTCTCGCTGTCAGAGTAAAAAAACAGCACCTGAATCTTACCGTAATCCTCCTCGCTGGAAAAAATCCCGAGGAGGGCTTTTGCCCGCTTTTCTTCAGGGGTGCCGGCACTCTTGAACCTCAAACACAGACGCTTGGCAGTAGGCAATCTACTGTCGGCAGTCGGCTGTCCGCTGTCAATTCTACCTTGAACTGTGTCTCCTGATTCCCCAACCCTCACAGCTGTATCCAACATGATTTTCGCTTCCTCATCTTCACGGGCAGAGAGCCGCCCTTCCAGTATGAGTATGTCGCCCTCAATGAGGAGATGGCGCAGCTTATCCAGGATTCGAGGAAAAACAAGCACCTCAATTGCGCCGCTCATATCCTCGGCGATGAGTATTGACATACTTTCGTTTTTGCGCGTCAGGCGGTTTCGCACTTTGGTGAGTATCGCCAAAATCCGCACCCGCTCCCCGTCACGGGCGATGAGATTCTCCCCGTCGGTCAACTTGGCGATGGGTGTGGCGGTGCTGTCGCTGTACTCCTTGAGGGGATGGTCGGAAATATACAGCCCCAAAACCTCTTTCTCAAGGCGCAGGAGTTCGTCCCGGGAAAAGGGCTGCACCTGGGGAAGAAGATAGTCGTCACGATTTTTCAGTTCGGGTAAAATCTCCCCAAAGCTTATTTGCCCGGAAATTTGCGTGCTTTCGCTCAAACTTTCTATAAGTTCGGGCAGAGCTATGAGCATCTGCCGTCTGTGAGCACCCAGAGAGTCCAATGCCCCCGCGTTTATCAACGCCTCGGCGGCTCGCTTGTTGAAACTTTGCTTTTTGAACATACGCCGGCAGAAATTATAAAAGCTAGTGAAAGGCTCAAGCTCTCTCTCGCAAATAATGTCCTCAATCACTCCCAGTCCAAGCCCCTTGATAGCGAGCATACCAAATCGAATTCTGTCCCCGCCCGTGGTGAAGCTCGCACTTACATCATTGACGTGAGGTGGCAAAATCTTGATGCTCAACCGCCCTGCTTCACCAATATACTCCGCCACTTTTGATGCGCTTTCGAGGTATGCCGAGAGCTGTGCCGCCAAAAACTCGCAGGGGTAGTGGTACTTCAGCCACGCCGTTTGATAGGCGACAAGGGCATACGCCGCCGCGTGACTCTTGTTGAACGCGTAGGAGGCAAAGGAGGACATCTCGCGGAAAATTGCGGCAGCAGCACTCTCACTAATACCCTTTTTGGCGCATCCTGCCACGAAACTTGCCCGTTCCGCCTCTAGCACGTCGTGCTTTTTCTTACTCATCGCCCGCCGCACAATGTCCGCCTGCCCAAAGCTATAGCCCGCTAGCTCCCTGAAAATTTGCATCACCTGCTCCTGATAAATCATGCAGCCGTAAGTGACCTCCAAAATGGGTTTGAGTTCAGGACAAAGGTAATGGATTTTAGCGGGATTATGACGATTTTCAGCGTATTTTGGGATGGAATCCATAGGTCCGGGACGATAAAGGGAAATTATAGCCGTGATATCCTCAACGCTCTGGGGGGCAAGGCTCATCAACGTGGAACGCATACCGCTGCTTTCAAGCTGAAAAACCCCGCTTGTCTGCCCCTTGCCGAGCATATCAAAAACCGCCTTGTCCGAAAGGTCAATCTGGCTGATATGAAAATCCTTGAGCTTTTTGGCAACCATTTTTGAGGCTTGGTTGATGACGGTCAGAGTGCGAAGCCCCAAAAAGTCCATCTTCAAAAGCCCCAACTCCTCAAGGGTGTTCATGGGGAATTGCGTCACCCTGTCCTCACCGTTGAGAGCCAAAGGAACAAAATCCGTCACGGGCTGTGGAGTGATTATTACCCCTGCGGCGTGGGTTGAGGTGTGGCGGACGATGCCCTCAATGCGCAGCGCCATATCCAAAAGCTTGGCGATATCCTCGTCACTTTCACGCAGGGAACGCAGTTGGGGTGAAATCTCCAGTGCCTTGGGCAGAGTCATCCCCAAATCCGTGGGGATGGCTTTTGCCACTGCGTCCACCGCCCCATAGCCGATACCCATAACGCGCCCCACGTCGCGAATGGCACTGCGGGCGGCAATTGTTCCGAAAGTGACGATTTGTGCGACATGATCCGCACCGTATTTCTCCTGAACGTAGCGGATGACCTCCCCGCGGCGTTCGTAGCAAAAATCGATGTCGAAGTCGGGCATACTCACCCGTTCGGGGTTTAAAAACCGCTCAAAGAGCAGGGAATATTCAATGGGGTCAATACCTGTAATGCCGATGGAATACGCCGCCAGGCTCCCCGCGCCGCTGCCCCGTCCCGGTCCCACGGAAATGCCGTTTTTCTTTGCCCAGTCAATAAAATCATGAACGATGAGAAAGTAATCCACATAACCCATGGATTGGATGACTTCAAGCTCAAACTCAAGCCTTTCTGTGTAGCGGCGGGGCGGGCTTTTACCTTTGAGCCGGCGCAGACCATCATTACAGATACGCTTGAAATACTCAAAACTCTCACTGTCGTCAGGTGGGGTGAACTTGGGCAGCTTGTAGTTTTTGAACTCTATTTCAAGGTTGCACTTGTCGCTGATTTCCTGTGTGTTGTGTATGGCTTCAGGAGCCTCGGGGAAAAGACTTAGCATCTCCTGCTCGCTCTTGACATAAAACTCGTCCGTGCCAAAGTCCATACCCGTATCCTCGCCAATACGGTGGTTGGTCTGTATGCACAAAAGCACCTGCTGAAGCTCGCTGTCCACCCGTTCAAGATAGTGAGCATCATTGCTGGCGACAAGAGGGATATTCAGCTCCCGCGCCATTTTTATGAGTGAGCCGTTGATTTTTTTTTGTTCGGGGAGGTTATGATCCTGTATCTCAATGTAAAAATTTCCCGCGCCGAAAGTGCTTTCATACCAACGGGCACTTTCTCTTGCTCCGCCAAAATCACCGCGGGCGACGGCGCGGGGGATCTCACCCGCAAGGCAAGCGGAGAGGGCAATCAAGCCCTCGCTGTGCCGCGCCAAAAGCTCCCTGTCAACGCGAGGTTTGGTGTAAAAGCCCTGAGTCCACGCGGTCGAAACAAGCTGCAGCAGGTTTTTGTAGCCAACCTCATTTTTACACAGCAATACCAGATGAAAACGCTCGTTGTCAAGGCGAAAATCCTTGTCCGTGAGCTTACGGGAAGCGACGTAAACCTCGCAGCCGATTATAGGCTTAATCCCCTGTTTTTTGCACTCGCGATAAAAATCCACAACACCGTACATCACGCCGTGGTCGGTTATGGCGCAGGCGTGCTGCCCCAGTTCCTTGACGCGGCTCACAAGCGCCGGGATGCGGCACGCGCCGTCCAACAGGGAAAACTCTGTGTGCAGATGTAGATGGCAAAAAGGCATGGCTGTTCTCTTTCGTTTTGAGTGGGGATATTATAACACAAAAAAGGGTGGGTTGCCAAGTTTCAGTTGCAAATTCCCGCATTTCGTGTTATACTTTCAATAACAAGCAAACACCGCAAAAATAGATCACCTCAAAAACAGGAGCGAAAAATGACCATACCCCCAAACACGGAACTGCGCATTCAGACCAACACCTCCCGCAAGGTGTCATTGTTGAGCGGAAATTTGATTAGCAACGTGCGCACACGTTCTAGCGGCGTTTCCGCGCGGACACTGCGCGGTGGGGTTTACGGCTTCGCCTCCGACGCGGACACCTCCCCCCAAGCCGTGGCGGCGGTGATTAAAGCTGCGGCGGAAAACGCCGAATTCCTTGAGGGACGGGCGAAAATCCCCCCAAAGACAATGCCCCATGTCCCCCCTGTAACACTGCGCCGGGATGCCGATAACACTGATACGCAACAGAAAGAGTATTTGGATTTTGCCCGCGAGTTGGACGACTATATCGCCAAAAAGCACCCTGACCTTTCGGGGAGAACCATAGCCGTCAGCGCGGACAGCATGGAAAAGCACCTGCGCACTGATTTTGGTACGCAGAGCTACTCCCTCACCCCCCGCTGCTATGCCTATGTGTTCCTCACCATGAACACCAAGGACGGCGCGACAGTGGAGCTTTACGATGTTTACGGGCGGGGCGGCACCCTGCATGAGGTATTCAGCTCACCCGCCGAGCTGTTCCCCAAAATTGACGAGCTGTACACACAGCTGTGCAAAAAAGCTGAGGGCGTCTTTCCCGACGCGGGTAGCCACATTTGTGTGCTCCACCCCAATTTGGCGGGGATGCTCGCCCACGAGGCGGTGGGTCATACCTGTGAGGCGGATTTTGTCCAGTCCGGCTCTGTTGCGGCGGACAACCTCCACAAGCGTGTCGCCAGTAATTTGGTTACCATGATTGATTTTGCCCACACCCTCCCCGACGGCACGACGGCTCCTCTGCCGATTTTTTGTGACGACGAGGGGGTTGCCGCCCAGGATGCTGTGCTGATTAAGGACGGCTACCTCACGGGCTATATGCACTCCCGCGAAACGGCGCGGCTTTACGGTCACGCTCCCACGGGCTCCGCCCGGGCGTATGCATATTCGGACGAGCCGTTGATCCGTATGCGCAACACGGCGATTTTGCCGGGTAAGGATAAACTTGAGGACATGATTGCCAGCGTGGACAGAGGCTATTATTTCACCGAAACCAACAATGGGCAGGCGGACACCACGGGAGAATTTATGTTCGGCGTGTGTATGGGATACGAGATTGTCAACGGCAAAATCGCCCGCGCCTTGCGGGACACCACCATATCCGGCGTGGCGTTTGAAATGCTTCAGAGCGTTGATATGCTCTCCCAGGACTTTGTATGGGTATCTTCCGGATATTGCGGGAAGAAGCAGATTATGCCCGTGAGCATGGGCGGACCTGCTTTGCGGTGCCGGGTTAATGTCGGAGGCAGATAGGGGAGGAGTCAGGAGGGAGGATACAGGATTCAGGTGTAGCATTTCCAACCTGGCTCCTGTATCCTCTCAAACTAATCGGCCAATACTACCTTTTGGGCAAGCCCTTTTGACATTTATGCCGGAATAAGCTATAATATAGCAAGCTGAACATTGTTCGGCGTTGTTTAGGGGCGTTATTGAAGCGTTTTCGTTTTGAATCATGTATCAAGTTTGCGTTGTAATACGCACAGAAAGGATCGTAATATGAAAGAGTTTTTGAAGAAAAACACAAACGTGCCAAACGTTATCTGTATATTGCGCATAGTTTTGTTGATTCCATTCACATTGCTTTACATGGAAAAACATTATATGGCGGCGTTGATTTTACTGCTGATTTCAGGGATTTCCGACAAGCTCGACGGCGTTATCGCCCGCAAATATGACATGATAACCGAGTTCGGCAAGCTCCTTGACCCCATAGCCGATAAAGTCACGCAAATCGTCCTCGCCGTTATCCTGCTGTTCCACTTCACACACACACAACTGCCCCTTTTGCGGGAATATTCATGGGTGTTCGCCGTGTTCTTCGGCAAAGAAATATTCATGCTTGTGGGCGGTGCGGCAATGCTGATACTAAAAATGCGCCCCCAAGCCTCGGAGCTTTTCGGAAAACTCGCAACACTTGTGTTCTATGTGGTCATGTGCCTGATATTGGGTTTCGCCCCTGAAATCGGCGCAATCGCCCTGGAATATCCCCAGTGGACACTCCCCGAAACCGTGGTAATCATCGCCGTGGCGTTAAGCGCGGCACTGTCATTAGCTGCGTTCTTCAGCTACGTTCCGGGAATAATCAAGGAAGTCAAGCGCGGCTTTGCGGTACGGGCTGAAAAAGCCGCCGTCGCCGTAGGAAAGGAAAACTAAATGCTTTGTAACATCTGTCAAAAACGCCCTGCACAGGTCACCGTGGGGCAAACAGACGCCAACGGAAATACTGTTCAGCAGAGTATCTGCTTTCAGTGTGCAATTAAAATGAACATCGGTCCTGTCACCCAAATGCTCAAGAATATGGGTATTCCCGAGGAGGAGCTTGAGGGTGCGGACGAGATGATTGAAAACTTCTTGGAAAACGCGGATATGGAGGGTTTTCAGCCGCCTAGCGGGACTCAAATCCCGCTGTTTGGTATGTTCAATCAGCAGCTCAACCCTCAAAATCCCCAAAGTGGGGAGGGGCAGATTGCCCAGTCAGGCAGCTCCGATCCCCATGAAAAGGACGGCAAAGAGAAAACCAAGAAAGAGAAGAAGAAGAAAAAGGAAGTAAAAAAAGAGGAGCGGAAATTCTTAAGTAAGTTCGCCACGGATTTGACAAAACGGGCGAGAGACGGGAAGATTGACCGGATTATCGGGCGGGATAGGGAAATTGCCCGCACGGTGCAGATTTTGTGCCGCCGGACGAAAAACAATCCATGCCTAATCGGAGAGCCA
>Ga0099364_10003141_pt1 | contig 25875 bp, 19 predicted proteins | sample TergutTh196P3_FD_73070 | JGI IMG/M metagenome (GOLD analysis project Ga0099364, IMG submission 73070) | Microcerotermes parvus P3 segment gut microbial communities from Pointe-Noire, Republic of the Congo - Th196 P3 | ecosystem: Host-associated > Arthropoda: Insects > Digestive system > Gut ...
CCGATCTAAAATATGATAGCCGATGGGTTCAAAACTTTGGGGGAGCGCGGCGCGGGGAAGGCTGAAATTTCAATACGAACCATAAGTCCATTACCGCTTTCGCTGATAAAATCGAGCCGCGCCTTTATTATCGCTGCCCGCTGGCGCATATTTTTCATACCAAGGCCGTTTGTATTAATATCCGTGCCGGTATTAAGGCCAATTCCATCATCGGAAATACAGACCAGAATTTTCCCTGAAGATCCTTGTTTTAACCGCCTGACAATCAGTGAAGCCCGGCCTGCCTGGGAATGTTTTTTAATATTGGTCAGGGCTTCCTGAACCATACGGTACAAATGAAGCTGGTTCCCTGGGCTAAGGATATTAAAGTTAACTCCCTCGTCTATGGAAAAGGGACATTCGATACCTGTCTGTTGGGAGAATGTTTCGCAAGCGTCCGCCATAGAAGCTGTAAGGGAAAGCCGGGTAAAATCGGGGGACGCAAGTTCGATACAAATTGACCTTATTAAATCTGACACTACCGGCTCTTTTATTAACGGAAGCACAGTGTCATGGAGTTCCCTGGAAACGCGCCGCCGCTCCGTCTCCAATAGATCAATTGCCCAATCAGAAAAGGTCAGACTTTTCGATTCCCGTTTAAATATCCAGCGTTTTGCCAGAAACAGGAAACACAGAATACTTACGAAAACAGTGAAGATAAACACATAGAACCAAGTTAATTGGATGTATATATTAATATTTTCGGGCATAGATATTTTTTATTATATATTGTATAATGTTATATGCGCAATAGAGTGGATATGAAAAAAGGCCTATTCCCCTACGCTCATATACCTAAGACTATCATGTTTTTTGTGTGTATTGCCGGGGCCGTACTTAATCTTGTTTTTAATTCAATCAATTTGTGGGTTGGATTTCCTCTGTACTTTGATACTATTATGACGGTATCCATTACCCTGCTGGCCGGTCCTGTATACGGGGTTTTAACCGGAGCCTTTACTAATATCATTGCAAATACAATAGATTTGGCATATTGGGGCTGGACAGGTTATCTGTTTACCCTTTGCAATATTGCCACCGCCCTTATTGTCTGGCTTTTTGTCCGTTTTTTCCCCCGCGAATTAAGCCTTATGCAAAAAACCTCTGACACGGCAGGTTTTTCCAGCCGCCGTCTGGATGCCTTAATGAACCGCTTGATTGTCCTGATTCTGTTGTCATTCGCTCTATGTCTGGCAATGAGCATATTGGGCGGGCTTGTCTCTGCTTTTATGCAATTTGTGCGGTCTTTATACGAAGCAGAAGTTTTCAATCCGGCATCTGCAAAACTAAGTTCCACGCTTTTTCCGCAACACCTTCCGGTAGCCCTGATCCAGATACTGTCCCGCATCCCTGTTAATATTATAGACCGCCTTATTACAACCTTCCTGGGCTACGGCATAGCCGCAGGGTCTATGCATCTGCTTTTTTCCATAAAAAAATTAACTAAATGATGGAGGCCCGAGACCCCTAATTATTCCCTGCCGCTCTCCTGAACTCTGTCCAGACAAGGTTGTGCAGTTCCTCGGCTTCGGGGCTTATGTTCTGTATCATCTCCATTTCAAGATTGAATCCTTCAGGAAGTGTCAGGAATTCCCTGTGTTCAGGAAGGATGAAAAAATCCGAGGCTGAAAAGGTACAGTAGTAACCAAGGTATTCAAAACATATAGCGCCTCTTTGCGCGTCAAGAATATAATTCAGGAATTTGTGGGCAGCCTCGGGATTGGACGCATTAACAGGAATAAAACCTGCCATAATGCCAAAACCAATTCCTTCCCTTGGGTATACCTTTTCCAGCTCCGGGTCTTCCATTTTCGCCGCTGTCGCCATAGACGTGTACAGTACCGCGGCGGCTATTTCTCCGGAGAGCAGTTCTTCTTCCAGACGGTCATCTCTGATTAACCGGATATTGGGAGCAAGCCGCAGAAGAAGATCGCCGGCGGAACGGATTACGGCAAGATCATTGGTGTTGTAGCTTTCTCCGTTGACTTTTAGCGCCATGCCGTTAATCACCCGGAAATTTCCAATAGTGCCCACATTGTTTACAAGCGAAGTATCCCAAAGGTCCTCGTACCCGGAGATGTTAATGTCTACCCGCCGAGGATCGTATACAATGGTTACTACTCCAGCGCCGTAAGGAACTGTATATTCATCCGCCGGGTCGTAGAACTGTCCCTGATAAATTGGATTGATATTGCGGAAGTTGTAAAGTTTTGATTTGTCAAGTTTCTGTACCAGCCCTTCGGCTATTGCCATTTCGATTATGTAATCATCGGCAATTATCAGATCGTAGTTTCCGCCTCTGGATGCCTGAAGCCTTGCTAACATGGTTTCATTTTCATCAAAGTTTATATAGTTAATCCTTATGTTTGTTTCTTTCTCGAATCCTCTTAAAATCTCCTGGGGAAACATTTCGTCCCAGGTATAAATTGTCAACCTTTCCCTGTTGCCGCAGCCGGATAAAAATACGCTGATGATCAAAGCAACAGCGATAAAAAACTTATTTTTCATTATAACCCCCCAAAATGTAGTTGGTTTATTTTAGTAAAATAATCAAGTTTTGTGAATAGTCCATCCTACCCTGTAGACTATCCTGTCAGCTAGCTATCCTTGTTTCCTTGGGTTTTGCTTACGGGCGAGCGCTGCTGCGGCAAGACATATCGCGACTGTAAATACAAAAATCAATGTACACATAGCGTTTATTTTGGGAGTAACGCCGGTTCTTATCTGGGAATAAATCCTCATTGGCAGGGTATTTGTGTGAACCCCCGCGACAAATACGCTGATAATGACATCATCGAAACTCATAGCGAAAGAGATTAACATCCCTGAAATAACGGCAGGAAGTACAAGCGGCAGGGTAATGTCATAAAACGCCCGTGTGTCCGTGGCGCCCAAGATTTTTGCGGCTTCTATATAACTTTTATCAAGACCCGCGAGACGAGCCTTGACCAAAAGGTACACATACGGAACACAGAATGTGGTATGCGCGATTACCAGGGTTGTCATTCCCGCCGGAATTGCCAGGAAAGTAAAAAAAGCTAAAAAGACCATGCCCAGAATAATTTCCGGAGTCATTATCGGCAGTATCGAAAGGTACTCAATTGACTTGCCAGCCTTGCCTAATTTCCGGCGCGCCATACCGGCGGCTCCCAGTGTGCCGATTACCGCCGATGAAAAACTGGTAAGGGCAGCGAGTACCAGACTGTTTCGCAGGGCTTCGAACATTGACCGGTCACGGAAAAGTTCCCAATACCAGCGCAGGCTAAAGCCGCCCCAGACAGAAGTTAACCTGCTCTGGTTAAAAGAATATATTATAACAAGCAGAATCGGCGCGTAAATAATAACCAAGATAACGCCCAGATAGATTGGAAACAACCGTTTTTTTCTCATATCAGCCCTTCAAGTTTGTCTGAGCGTGTAAAAAGCCGGTACAGATACAGGAAAATCGAGGTAAGGGCCATCAGTACTACGCTGATGGCTGCGGCGAACGGCCAGTCATGGACATTGAGAAGCTGGTCCCGGATAAGGTTTCCCACAAGGATAACCTTGTTGCCGCCCAGAATGTCGGCGATAAAGTACAATCCCATGCTGGGGATAAATGTAAGGATAACGCCGGAAAAAAGCCCCGGCATGGTCAGCGGCAGGGCGACTGTTAAAAAAGCCTGAACGCGGCTTGCCCCCATAACTCTCGCCGCCTCTATAAGACCCCGGTCTAGTTTTTCCGCGCTGACAAAGACCGAGTAAATCATAAAGGGCAAAAGCCCGTAAATCATGCCGGTAACAACGGCAGGGTAGGTATACAGCAGCCGTAGCGGTTCCTGTGTTATGCGCAATCGCGTCAGGATAAAATCCAGTACGCCGTTTGCCCTGAACATTATAACCCAGCCGTAAAGCCGCATCAGGGCGCTTGTCCAAAAAGGTATGATGATAAGGATCATTATCCTGCTTCTCCAGTGCGGTCTAAGACGCGCCATAAAGTAGCCAAACGGGTAACCGGCAATAATTACCGTAACTGTGGTAATAACTGCGAGTTTAATCGACTGCCTGAATGTTTCCAGATACACAGGTTCAAAAACACGCCGGTAATTATTAAAAGAAAAAACGGCTTCTATACCCCATGAACCGTGGCGGCGCATAAAACTTATCACAACCATGTAGAGTAACGGCCCCAGAACAAAGACCAATGAAAAAATGGCCAGCGGCAGAAAGGTTATGTTATCCCGTAATTTTTTTTTCATTCTAAACCTGATCGGGTGCAAAGGGGTCTGAAACATTGTTTTATTCCCTCTCCAGTATAACGGCGTTTGAAGCATCCCAGCTAACCATGACGTTATCCCCGATTTCAAGGTTAGAGGCGATCCCCTGGCGGCTCATGTTAATTTCCGGGCCGCTCTCGCTGCCATTGGTATCCAGCCTCGCCGATATTCTAGAAAGACCGCCGGAAAAACTTTTTCCCGTAACGGTAGCGGCGAACCCTTTCCCCGGCGGCGGCAGGAAGGCGACATGTTCTTCTCTTATCGCGACAAAGGTTTCCACTCCCATCTGGATATCCCCGCCGCAAAGAACATTCGCCCCGCCGACAAATCTCGCGACAAAGCCGGTTTTAGGCCTGTTGTAAATTTCCGCTGGGCTGCCAATCTGCTCGAAAAGACCGTCCCGCATAACGGCAATCCGATCTGACATTGTAAGCGCTTCTTCCTGATCATGCGTTATATAGATGAATGTAATCCCCAATTGTTTTTGCAGACGTTTTAATTCAATCTGCATCTGGCGGCGTAATTGTAAATCAAGCGCTCCCAGCGGCTCGTCCAATAGCAGCACCTTAGGTTTGTTGATTACCGCCCGCGCTACCGCTACACGCTGTCTCTGTCCGCCGGAAAGCTCATCCGGCTCGCGTTTTTCAAAACCCGAAAGCCTTACAAGAGCGAGAACCTCCGCTACAGTTTCCCTTATTTGTTTAGCGGGAATTTTTCTCAATTTCAAACTGTAACCGATATTCTGTTCGACATTCATGTGTGGAAAAAGGGCATAATTCTGAAAAACCATGTTTACATCCCGCTTGTCGGGATCAAGGGAGGTAACGTCCTTCCCATCTATAAAGACCTGCCCCGAATCGGCGGTCTCAAGCCCCGCAATTATTCTTAGAGTGGTAGTTTTTCCGCAGCCAGATGAGCCAAGAAGTGTAATAAACTCCCCCCGTCCAACAGAAAGATCGAGGCCGCGCAAAACTTTTACATTACCAAATTGTTTTTTTATTCCCGTAAGCCGCAGAAGTTCTTCGGTACTCAAATTAACTCCAAATATATCTTAATCTGTTCTGATCAGAGCGCCGGAAATGGATATACAATAATCCCCAAGTTTTTCTATACGGCGAACCAGATCGATAAAAAGCAGTTCTGTCTGAACATCCTTGCCCGCTTCTATTCGTTTGCGGCTTAGTTTCTGGAGTTGTTTGCGGGACTTGCCGATTTTCGCCTCCAGTTTTCTGTTATAAAGCGCCAGCTTTATTGTGAAATTTTGTCCGAGTTGTTCCCGCAGCATAACAAGGAATTCTCCTACCAGATTAACATAGGGTACCAGTTCGTCCATTTCTTCTTTTTTGAAGATACGGTTCTTCCGCACGCTTCTTTCCAATAGGCGGCTGATACCGTAACATTCATCGCTCATCTCCTCGATATCACCGATAACCCGCAGTAAATGGGAAACCCGGCGTTCGGAATAGGGGGTAAGCTGTTCCCGGGTACATTCAATTAAAAAGCTGGTCAGGGCTTCCCTCATTTCGTCTACATAGGTTTCTTTTTGTTTTAATTCTTCCCAGAGTTTGACAACGGCGCCTTCCTTGTCTTCTATTTCACGTATATCCCTAAGAAAGGCGTTGAAACGAGCGTACATGGACGAGACAATGCCTGCCATATCCCGGATTTCTTTTTCAACGCGCAGTATATTAAGCTCCGGCGTGCCGGTAAGGGCGCTGGAAATATACGCGAACCTGTAATGCTCGCTTTTTTCTTCCGGTTTCTCACGGATAATGAAACAAACCAGTTTGGCGTACTGGTTTACAAAAGGCAGGAACAGTGTAACATTTATTATGTTATATATGGTGTGCAGTGCGGCAAGGTGAATAGGGATGACAGCATTACCGGGTATCGCGGCCCAGGGATTTCCTGGAATAATTGCATTAACCAGTTTGAGCATCGGCAGCAGCAAGGGAAGCCCCCACAATATGCCGATTACATTAAAAGACACATGAACAAGCGCCGCCCGTTTCGCTCCGGTATTTCCGGCAATCGCGGCTAGTGGAGCGTTGATGGTAGTACCTATATTGGCGCCCAAAATCATACCGGCGGCCATTTCATAATTTACAAGGTCGTTAAACGCCATTGTCATGATTATGGCGATTGTAGCGCTGGACGAATTTATCAGCATCGCTATCACCATTCCCGTGCCCGCTCCGATTAGTATGGCAAGGTAGCCCATATCCCTGAACATGCCTATAGCGTCAAAGTTTATAATTTCATGTATACTGCCCATTCCCTCGGTAAGAAAATGAAGTCCCATAAACAGGAAGCCAAATCCCATTGTAAAATCGCCGATACTTTTGTGTTTCCACTTAACAATACTAAGGATAAACCCAATGCCAATTGCAGGCAAAGCCAGCGTGGAAATGCTTAGTTTAAACCCGATAAGCGAGACAAGCCATCCTGTTATGGTGGTTCCGATATTGGCCCCGAAAATTACCCCTATAGACTGGGTAAGGGTAATAAGGCCGGCGTTCACAAAGGAAACAATAATAACGGTGGTTGCCGAGGAAGACTGAATAATTGCAGTAATTAAAAAACCGGTAACCATTCCTACAAACCGGTTGCCGGTCATAAAATTCAAGGTTTTTCTCATACGGTCGCCGGCGCTTTTCTGCAAGCCGTCGCTCATTATCTTCATTCCAAAAAGGAACATGCTAAGCCCGCCGAGCATATTTAAAATTAACGAAAATACAGCCATATCTGCATGGTATAGGGGGGAAGGTAAAATTTCAAGGGCGCAAGTTGTTTCTTCTTTTTCTTTAGTTTACGATATTATGTGTTATGGAATTTCTTCCGATTTCACCTGAGTCCCTGGACAAGGCGGCGGGGGTTTTGCGTTCAGGCGGTCTTGTCGCGTTTCCGACCGAAACTGTTTATGGGCTGGGTGCGGACGCTTTTAATCCTCAAGCCCTTGCGAAGGTATTTGAAGTCAAGGGGCGTCCCCGTTTTGATCCTCTTATTATCCATATTGCTGCGTTGGAGACTCTGGAAAAGGTTGCTTCCCTTTCCCTTCTTGGCGGGGAAACTCGGCAAAAGCTGTTTCTGTTGGCGGAAAATCTTTGGCCGGGTCCTCTTTCCTTTGTTTTACCCAAGAATGAAAAAATCCCCGGTATCGCCACTGCTGGTCTTGCCACTGCCGCAGTTCGATTTCCTGACCACGGCTCGGCTCGCTCTTTAATTTCCCTGTCAGGCGGGGCGGTGGCGGCTCCCAGCGCCAATCCTTTTGGCGGGTTAAGTCCTACTAGGGCGGAACATGTTCGGGACACGCTGGGCGAAAAAGTTGACATTATCCTTGATGGCGGTCCGGCGCGGATTGGTCTTGAATCCACTGTGCTGGACATAACGAGCGGGAATATTCGTATTCTCCGTCCGGGAGGTACTCCGAAAGAGGCTATCGAAAAATTGATTGGTCCTGTGGGGGAGGATTATGGGGACAGGGGCGAATCTGATATTGCTTCTCCTGGTCAGCTAAAGAGTCATTATGCTCCCAGGATACCTCTTTCGGTATTTTCGGGGGAAGAAATTATCCGCACTCCTTACGAAAAAGGCCGGGTATTTCTTTTTTTTGACGGTCGGACAAGGGATTTATGGCTACAAGCGCGGGGGCAAACTCCGTCCAATGCCCTAGTTAAGGTACTTTCCGAGTCCGGCGATTTAATCGAGGCGGCATCCCGTCTGTTTGAAACCCTGCATGAGTTAGACATACAAGCAACTTCCTCACGGATTTTCGCCCAATTTGCCCCGCAGGAAGGTCTGGGAGCGGCGATTAATGACAGGCTAAAGCGGGCTTCTTGTAAATACAAATGATGAGTGGGAATATTTAAGATCGCATTTTGCGATCTTAAGCAAAGATGCCAGAAAATATAAACCTTACGTTTTTACAGAACACGGAATATTAATGCTTTCCAGTGTTTTAAATTCAGACATAGCAATTGAGACTAATATTCAAATTATGCAAATTTTTGTAAAAACGCGCCAGCATGTGGGTTCTTATCTGTCTACTGATGAAAAAATTGAAGAATTAAGAAAACTTCTTATGCTTCATATTGACGCATGTGATTCTAAATTTATTGATTATGACGAAACAATTCAAAATATTCTTCAAATTTTGAACAATTTGATTGAAAAGCCGCTGGAAAACAAAAGGATTGGGTTTTATACCGGAAATTAGATGAGCCGATGTTATTAAAAAACCCCGCCCGAAGTAGAACAGGCGGGGGTAGGAAAATTACTTTCTTGTTGTGCCGATAGGCTGAATCGTTGCCATACCGCCATCGCCTATGATGTTTGCCCTGACATAAGAGCCAACCCTGTCTATGATATCTTCATGTGTGAGCTGCAAAGTACCAGTGTCGCCTTGAGTTGTCAGAAGGTTTCTGCCTTCGGAAATCCATAATATCCTTGTGGCATTTTCGGCGTTAATTGTAATGGTGTAGGCTTCTTTATCAACCAAAACACTGTTTATTACAGGGCGAGGTATTATATCAGTGTTTGTTCCAAGCACGCCTTCGTTGTATGCCGTTACGGTCACGATATATGAATGACCATCGAGCATTGCATTTCTGAAATTTTCGAGTGTATTTTCCGGCATCACAAATACATTGTAGTTATAGTATATACCTGAGTGGTTGTGTGAATCGTCATTCCCGTATCCCCAGACCATGCGTCCTTCGGGAACGGTAAGAGTAAGAACATTGTCCCAAAGCACCCGATCCTGACGTGAATCTAAATCCCGCCTGTTAAACACTTCCATACCAACAAGACCGGAATCGAAATATTCCATGTACAAATTGGCATACCTTCTTATGAATGTAGGGTTATTTGATGGATTTGTTGCAGCATCTGCCGCTCCCATGTGATCCATGCCACGTGTATAACGGCCAGGATGGTTAAGAAAGGAAACTGCGCCGGCATTATTCGCTATGCCTATTGCATTTCTGAGAGTCTGTGTCCAAGCTGTAGGAGCAGTGTCATTCCCAAAAAAGAAAACGTTCATTTCATCTTCACCAGGACTAAGGGCTAATTCGGCTGAGTTTGGTATCATCAACATACCCCTGCCGTTTCTGCTTTCCACGCTGGGAAGGCTGGTTGAAGCGGAAATACGTTCGGGAATTGGGTAAGTTCCGGCCTGTATTTGATCAAGTTTTTCCTGTGAAATAAAGGTTAGAGGAACAGGGTTGCCTCCGCCAAGACGCGGCCATTCGGTTCTGGTCCAATCATGGGTAATTAAGTTTAAATATTGATCTACGCCATCCGTACGTTTCCAAACGTGGTCGGTAATCCCTACAATATCGTAACCCAATCTGTAATGTTCATTAACTACTTCTTCCAATGTTCTTGAACCATCACTATTTGTAGTATGCACATGCATAGCGGCTTTATACTGCTCGTATGTATCCCAATTTATGCCGTCGTAAGGCGACTTAATATCGAATAATGAATTGTCAACAATATCATCATTATTATTGTTATCATCGCAACTGATAGAAACTACCAGAAGTGAGATTGCAACAAACAGCGTTACAAACAACCGTAAATATCTTTTCATATAATTCTCCTTAAGTTAAAGCTGTCCGATTTCCCGGACAGCTTTTTTAGGGTCAACCCTACTTTTCAATAAACCGAATGTTGGAAATCCTGGAAACTGAACCAGTACCAATATGTTCATAAATCGAGAAATACACTGTTCCCGTTAAATTTCCCAAAGCAGTATTACCCAAGTGCGTATCAGTAAAATCAAGTTCTAAGGTTACAGTTCCCGAAAGAGCTCCGCTCTCCCGTACAGCTTTAGAAACCTGCCCTGCCGCTACATAACCATTATCAGAGCCAAGTGTAGAATGCCCCGATCCGCCAGTTGAGTGCGTTAGAAGATCGCTGGTAAGTGGCGTACTACTTGCAATAAGAGCAATGTTTGTCCTAGAAGCAGTTCCTGTATACGTAAACGTAACTGACCCATAATCCGATAACTTTTTACTGCTCAAGTTAACCGCAAATGATGCATAAGATCCTCTATGGCCGGTTCCTTTGGTAAATTCATAACCGGGATGATCAATACCAGCAAATGTATTATCCAGATATTTAACAGTACCGGTAACAGCGTTTACAGCTATAGCTGGAATATTTGTACCGCCAACATTAACTGTCATACTTGTTGGTGCACTATAGTTGAATGGCATGGCGGTAATGATCAGCGAACGCGAAACTGTTGTCTGCCGTGTTCCAATACCTTTATCCAGGTTTACGGTAAAAGCATAACTGCCGTTAGTGCCGTTTATGAGCAATGAGTTTCCATTTGTAGCTGCGCTGAACGTGCCATCTACCACTGTTGCAATTACGCCGTTTAGGTCCAGCCCGCTTATAATAGTTTCGACTGCCTCCTTTGCCTGCGCTGCAGTATTTACATCAGGTTGTCTTACTGGGTTTGCTGCCCAGTCAAAGGCTTCTATCACTGTTTTTGCACTTGAGATGTCGGCGTTGTTCTGCTCCAGATCATGCGCTATGAACTCAAGGTTGGAGATGCTAAAGGTTGTAGGAGCCGGTGTATGTTCATAAATACTAAAGTACAACTGCCCTGTAAAGACATTTCCATCTCTGTCGGCTTCTGCAAAAGTTGGATCAATATCCAGAATAATATCCTGCCAATTTGCCTGCGACCCTGTACTTATGCTGTCTGTCATGGGGAATGTTACCTGCCATGACGCAAGGTAGCCGCCGCCGGAGTTGTCGATTGTTTGGTGATTGCTAAGAGAACCGTTTGGAAACGGCGTTGTTCTTGCAAGCAGGGCGAGTCTTCTGCTATTGGTTCCGTCTGCCTTATATCTGAATTTAATTTGTCCGTAGTCTTCTAACTTTTTATCGCCAAAATCAACACCAAACCACGCAAATTTTCCTCTATGGCCTGAAGTTCCGGTAAAATCATAACCGGTAAAATCGTCATTATCGCCTGGAAGAAGCGTAACAGTGCCGGAACGTCCGGTTACGACTATACCTGGCACTTTCTCGCCGCTCACTGTGATTGTTAAGGTTTCATCCAGCCATAGCTCTACCAAAGTTATAACATGGTCATTGTATGGATTAAGCTGTAATCTGCTTGCGTCTTCAAGTAACTCCATAATTTGATCAATGCCGATGTCGGTGTAAGAATGGGTAAAAGCATCGGTGCCCATAATGAGCTGTACGCCGTTAATCTGCGCTACACCCCAGTGCGCTATACCTACTCTTTCGGTGTACATCCAAACTCTGAATATGCCAGCTTTATGCGGGTTAGCCGTAACGTGCGCTAACAAATCATAAACTTTCTGTAAAGATTCGCCTTCGATATCTCCCTTTCCCTGTGTAAAATCGCCAGACGCGCCATACGTAATTTCCAATTCGGCAAAAAAGTTTGGATTATCTTGATGATCTGGATAGCTGGGCGGCAGAGGCGGTCTTGATGGTCTTCCAGGAGATACTCTGTCTTCTTTTGGTTCTAATAACTCAATCTTTGTCAGTTTATCGCCATTGGCCGCATGGATATATATTGTAAGCTTATCGCCGCCGTCATACACTTTTTCGCCTTCAAATATTCCCTCAAGTATATCAAGAAGCCAGCTTACTTCTAAACTAATAGAATAAATCATCCCGGAGCCGGACGGCGCTCTAAGGCCGATAAGGTCTTCGTCTGTATCATATCTTATGCCGATATTGCCAACTCCCCAACTGCTGCGATCTGATCCCATGCCGCCTGTTGCATCAAAAAACAGGTGAAGTTGACTGCCTGTTTTGGCGGCTTCCATCACGGTAATAATAGCTGTTTCGATATACCACATATTAGTGCCGCTAGGGCCGCCTTCTGTTACGGGAGATATATTGCTAAAATCCCAGGTTCCCTTAACTTCAAAGCTGTCCTGCTCCCATATTGCGAAATATGTTGTGTTATCATTGTGTACGATGTTGTCGGTGAGTGTTGTTCCTGTTCCTACACTATTGGAATTCCATTCTATGAATTTATATCCTTCTAATTTAACGTCTGTGGGTGGGGCAATTCTACCGTTGTTATCGGTTGTCGCTCTTCTAAATGACAAGCCGTTTGGAAACTCTCCGTTTCCGGCGTTGAACACAATGTTAAACATTATTCCAGACGGATCATCGCCATTGTCATTGCCATCGCAGCTTGTTACAAACATTCCGAGCGAAATTGCGGCAAATAGCGCAGCAAATGTTATTAATTTTTTTTTCATTTTTTAACCTTCCTCTTTGGGGGTTCGTGGGTTTTTTCACCACGGATTACACGGATTTACACTGATTTTTTCCATGTTAATTTTTATATAACCCAGCGCCGGTTTTGACGCTGGGTTACGGTTTGTCTTTTGACTGACGTTAGGTGTTATCTGAGACCCACAAATTCAACTTCGATGCTTTTGATGCGTAAAACTACGCCCACGCCGCCTGTTATACCAGTACTTCCGGAACCGACGCCAATAGTAAGGCGCGCCTGAGTTGCGGTTGCGGCTAAATTGCCGCCGTAAAAGTGACCTTCCCCTACTGCAGCCGACCCATTGGGCGTTGCTCCCTCTCCAGTAAAACTGACGCTGCTGCCGCCCCGTATGACATAGGTGGCAAGAGCTTCTGCATCAGGCGTTGCAGTCTCAAAGGAATCAATGCGCGGCCACCGTCTATTCTCTGAAGGGCTAATATTATCTGTGCGGGCTGTTAGACTGTTAGTAGCATAACGGACAACATCATATACAACACTGAGTTTATACTCAATGTTTGCAAGGTCTAACGCCATGCCGTCAGCGTGGGTAAGGTTAATGTTCATACCACCGGAACTAGACCCGTTCAACCAAACAACTAATTCATCCCCGTCAACTTCATAAATCGCTATCGTATTATTACCGGTAGATGTACTCAGGGCGATGTTGTTCTGCTCAAGAGCAAACCTAACTTGCCCGCCGAGCATTTCCAAGGCCTGCGGATTTGGGCGCGTATCTAAAAGGCTTGGATTAGCAGCTAAAAAGTCCTTCAATGTCCACACTTTGTCGCCGGGTTCGAGTCCGGGTGTTGCAGTAATGATAAGAGTTTTTTGTACAGTGTCAGACGCGGTACCTTTGCTTAAGCTTAAAGTAAAGTCATACTGGCCGTTTGTGCCCATAATATCGCCGTCTTTTTCACCGGCTACTGCCGCTTTAAATGAGACAGTTTCCAATTCAACGCCAACGCCGTCCAAGAACAATGTTCCGTCAAGAGCTTCGACAAACGCTTTCGCTTCTGCTTCTGTGTTTAGAACCACCTGCGCTACTGTTAATTGCGCTTGTGTAATGCCTTCTATCGCCTCTTTCACCGCCTTTACGGTGTCTTCGTCTGACAGTACCGGCCTTTCAATAAACGTAATGTTGGTGATCTTATGAGATGCACCAGAACTATTGTGTTCATAAAGACTCAAAGTTAGGACACTTGATGCATCAAATTTCATTGCCCATGCCAAATTAATTGGCAGTTTTACTTTTACAGCAGATGCAATCGCATTACTAATGCCAGCAGAACCAACATCATTAACAAGAGTATAAGAAGCATTCCAGACATAAGTTACTTGATTTGTAGACCAATGATTGCCGGGACCGCCAGTTCCAGATCCGCCAAGTTCAACATCACTAAAATCTTCTGTAACACTGGCAATCAAACTTGGCCTTCTGGAAGAAGATTCACACAAGCCGGTTATTTCAAAATCAAATTCAACTGCTTCATAGTCTGTTAATTTTTTAGCGCCTAAATCAACCTTAAACCAAGAGTATGAGCTTTGATGGCCCGCATCAGTTCTTGCAAAACTATAACCAACTACATTTCCACTAAGTTCTACAGTCTCAATCTCAGCTCCACTGCCAACAACAACTAAACCGGCATTAACTGTTGTTGTACCAAATTTAACTGGTATTTTAACTGTTATATCCCAGAAAGCGTGATATGTTGTATTAACATCATGTGTAGTAGTAGCAGTGTGTGCTGTCCCTTGCCCATCTACTTGAGTAAACCATCCTTTGAAAGTATAGTTTGCCAATTCAGGGTCTTGAAGTGGAGCTTCTGCTGTTTTACCCTTTTCAATAGTCCTTACTACCGTCTTAGCATCGTTTGAAAAAGAACCAGCTCCGGCATCAAATGTAACTGTAACGTTTACAGGGTCTGGATCCGGTTTTGGATCATCCCCGCCGTCCTTACAACCGGCAACAAATACAGTAAGCGAAATTGCGACAAAAAGAGCCGCAAACGACCTTAAAAACTTCTTCATTCTTACCTCCTAAAAAAAATTTTTTTATAAAAAGCCGGTAATAACCCATGCCGCCAACGGCGACTTGTGCATACGGATCATCCCGGCGTTTTACCGAATCAATAAACCGGTATCCAAACCTCCAGCTTGCAGAAATTATTTTCTGTGTCCCATTCGGTACAGGTTTCTATGGTTGGTAAATATGATTGTTTGTATTCACTCTGCGGCAGGAAGTCGCTGTAAATTTTGTCCCATATCTTATGGAAAATTTTCCCGTCGGTTTTTCCTTCATCAGTAAAAATCAGCCAGCTTGATTCCGGACAGGAGTAGCTTTCAAGACCTTCGATGTCACCGCCGTCATATTCAATCCCAATCATGCCCTCTTCGCTTCTATCCCCGCCGAATCCGAAGGACAGTCCAAGGAAAGGCTTGGCGGGTTCTGTCATTTCCATAATCTTCATAATTTGGTCGATACTGCCATCTTCGTGGGCTGTTTCCCATATTCCGCCGCCGCCGGCCTGTGTCGTCTTTCGCTTTCCGATTACTTTAAACGCTTTTTTTTCTATATATCGATAGTTAATTTCCTGTGCAATATTTACTGATTGTGTAACACGAAGGCTGGCGTTGGAACTTTTCCGCTGCTCTATGTACTCTTGCAGGGTTATTCCCATAATTTGCACGAAGGAGCGCTGAAAAACCGGGTACGGACAACCCATGATTTTGCTTATTTTCACAGTGTCGATTTCTTCGGGAAGCTCATTTTCGGCATAAGCAATAACCTCGTTTATCCTGTTAACCCAGTCCATTCCAACCCTTAAAAGCGCTTGATATTTACATAAATTATACCTACCAATAAATTGAGCACTTTTTTGGAGTAAACAGGCTGAGTATTGAACAAAATTTGAGCTCAAAAACTATAAAATTTTTCGTTATATAGCTCTTTTTTTAATGAAAATAGGCTATTTTTTGAATATAAATGGGAGAATAAAAAATACATAAGAAAAAAAGCCATAAATTAAATAAATAAATTGACAATTAAAAAAAAGGTACAATTTTTTAAAACTATATCGAGTCTTAGTATTACGTCATAAATTCGTGATATCCAAGCCAAAACACAACTTGACACTACTCTTTATTATTAGGTAATATTGATAAGTCATGGGCTTTAGATCCCCAACAGCGAGAGTGGTGGAACTGGCAGACACGCCAGACTTAGGATCTGGTGCGCAAGCATAAGGGTTCAAGTCCCTTCTCTCGCATAATTGACCGTTCCGGTATATCTTTTCGGGAATTCCTGATATATTCAATATATGTACGAATATATAACAGAAGGAATCTGTTCTTCCAAAATTAATTTTGACATTAGGGACGGAAAATTATTCTCCGTACAGTTTAAGGATGGCTGCGATGGAAATCTAAAGGCTATCAGTGCGTTGCTGGAAGGAATGGACGCCGCAGAAGCTGTTAAAAGATTAAAGGGCCTAGTATGTGAAGACAGAGGAACATCCTGCGCCGATCAGCTTGCGCGGGCTATTGAATCATTCTCATGAAACTGCTTCTTCATTGTTGCTGTGCGCCCTGTTCTGTTTCATGCGTAGCCGCTCTGCGCAGCGAAGGAAACGAACCGGAGCTTTTTTGGTTTAACCCGAACATTCACCCGTACACAGAATATAAATCACGCCGTGACAGCCTGTCTGAATTTGCAGCTAACGAAAAACTGAAACTTAAAATGATTGACGAATACGGCCTGCGCCAGTTTCTGGACACGGTAGATCATAACGACAAAAAACGCTGCGAAAAATGTTATCGTATACGTCTGGAAAAAACCGCATCCGCAGCGGCGCAGGAAGGATACAGCGCCTTCAGCACAAGCCTTTTAATCAGCCCATACCAGAATCATGAAGCGTTAAGACGCATAGGCGAAGAAGCGGCGGCAAAATACGGGGTCAGTTTTTTTTACCGCGATTTCCGCCCGTTATTCCGCGAAAGCCAGTCGCAGGGACGTACTCTTGGCTTTTATATTCAGAAATATTGCGGATGTGTGTTCAGCGAAGAAGAACGTTATCTTAGTAGAGAACAGAGAATAGTCCCCACTCCCCTATCCCCCTTCCAAAGACTAACCCTCATCATCGGCGAAGAAGGACTGGAAAAATTACAAAATACCCGCGTATTAGTCTTTGGACTAGGCGGTGTGGGAAGCTGGGCGGCGGAAGCTCTCGTGCGGTCAGGTGTCGGGAAAATCGGGATTATTGATTCGGATACCGTCTGCGCTTCCAATATAAACAGACAGTTAGAGGCTACTACTCTTACTTTAGGGCTTCCCAAGGCGACAACATTAAAAAAGCGGCTGATGGAGATAAATCCCGCCTGCGAAATTACCGCATGGGATGAACTTTTTCATCGTGATAACGCGCGTATTTTCGACATCGAAAATGCGGATTATGTTATAGACGCCATTGATACCCTGAATCACAAACTTGACTTGATAGAAACTGTCTGCGGCGCGCGAGCCAGCGATTCAAAGGTTACTCTCTTTTCCTCAATGGGTATGGCGCGGAAAATGGACCCTTCGCGGATTAAGATCGCCCCGGTTTGGAAAACTGACGGCTGCCCCTTGGCGCGGCTTGTCAGGTATAACCTTCGCAGACGCGGTTTTTCCTCAAGTTTTACCGTTGTTTACTCAAACGAGCAGCCCTCCCGCGCCGTGGCTCCTGCGCCCGGGGAAAAACATGTAAACGGGAGTATTGTTACCGTTACGGCAAGCGCGGGGTTTTTCTTAGCAAGTTTAATACTAAACGATGTTTTGAGGTAATGATGGGAAACAGATTTTTCAAAAAAACCGGCGCGGGCGAGATTATAAGAAAACTTGTTATTAAGACAGTGATGGAACGTTCCCTTATCCGCGAAGGAGACCGTATCCTTATCGCCGTTTCAGGAGGCAAGGATTCTAGTGTTCTCGCCTGGGCGCTTTCCTCAATAAGACCGGCGTTAAAGTTCCCCTACGAACTTGCCGCCCTGCATATAAGCACCGACTTCTGCGCGTGCTGCAAGAAGGGCGTTCTGTCCAAAAGACTCGAAGAATGGGGAATCCCCTTTACAGATTTGTTTGTGCCAGTCATAGGCAGACTCAAAGAAGGGGAAAAGATGAACTGTTACTGGTGTTCTACCCAGCGGCGGACAGAACTTTTAAAATACGCTGTAGAAAACGGTTTTAACAAAATAGCCCTTGGGCATCATCTGGATGACATTATCGAAACTTTTTTTATGAATCTATGTTACAAGGGAACAATTCTTTGTATGCCAATTTTGCTGAATTACCGCAAATTTCCCGTTAGCCTTATCCGTCCGCTCGCGTTGGCGGATGAAAAGCAGGTAATAGCGTGCGCCGCCGAGAAAAATATTCTTAAAACCGCCTGTACCTGCCCTTATGGTCAAAATTCCAACCGCCGTGATATACGAGGCCGTATCGAAAATTTTACGGGTGGTTCCGGCGAAGTCAAAAGGCGCATTCTTAAAGCCCTTGGCGAAGGGGAAAGGGATTATTTGTTTGAGGAATAAGGAGTCAAAACACGGCGGCTTTCCGTATATTCATTAAAAAGCCGGTCGTAAAGATCTTTGTTTTTGGGATTTGGCTCATAATGTTTTTCTATACGAACCATGGCGGATGAGGCTTCGGCAAGGGCGGAAAACCTGCCTAGAAAACAGGAACCAATAATGGCAAGGCCAAGCAGTTCTGTTTCCTTTTGTACCGGCTGCAATATTTCAATACCGGTTATGTCCGCCTTTATCTGATTAAGCGCCGCATTTCCAGCGAGACCTCCTGTTACACGCAATTGCCCGGCACTCGTTCCGCCGCCGGCATCTCCCATTGCCGTTATCACATCCCTGATCGCAAAACCTATACTCTCAAGCACGGAATTGGCAAAATCGTTTCTGCTGGAAGAAAGACCAATACCGCGCCAAACGCCCCGTATGGATGAATCCCAAACCGGCGCGCGCTCCCCGGCAAGATATGGAAGAAAAACAAGACCGCCTGAGCCGGGTTTGCTTTCCCGCGCAAGAGAAAAAAAATCTTCGATATCTGATATTCCAAAAAGAGCGCCGCACCACTCTATTGCCTTGCCTGTGGTATTGATTATCCCAGACAAATTCCAGTATGGCTTAACCGGATGGCCGTATGACATAAGCCGTTTGTCATTGATTAGATTTCGCGTACAAAGATTAATCCCCTCGGAGGAGCCGCTGCGGTCACAGGCTTGTCCCGGCTCGGTTACACCAGACCCCAGAATCGCGGCGAAAAAATCCGGACCGCCTGTTATTACAGGAACATTTTTAGCGAACCCAAAATACTCCGCGACCAAGGGAATAAGATTACCGTATGTATCTCCAGGCCGGATAAAAACGGGAAACTTTTCCGCATCCATATCCAGCTTTTCAAGAACAGTCTCATTCCAAAACCAGCGATCAAATCCATCGGAAGGAAAAACAGTACGCGCCTGACCTGTAAGCGCGAAGGCAAGATATTCGGGAACTCCCAGAAAATATTTTGTACGCCGGTACAATTCACCTTCTTCATTTTTAATTTTTAAAATTTTTGGAAGGAAAAAACCCGCATCAACAAAGCCGCCCATCAACTCGGAAACCCGTTCCTGATATTCCACTGCCCCGCGATCCAGCCAAAGACGTGCGTTTTCCGCTGCGAGAGTAAGCCCTGATCTTCCTACAGACGGCTTCCCCAACACCGGCACCAGGCTTGGACCATGCCCGCTTATAACAATAGCTTTTACCAAGGCAAGGTTTCCCATTTTAAGACAGCAATCCTCAAAAGCCCTCAACCACTGGCTGCATTCCGCTTCGTATCTCTCTCCTTCGCCAATATTCATTAAAAGCGGAAAAGCCGCAAAGGATATACGGTTCCCGTCATAATCCCAAAGGGCGGATTTAAAACTTGATGTTCCTATGTCAATGGTTAATAACATGGTTACCCCCGATCCCCATTCCCTTTTTCCTTCTTAACAAAAAACAATTCCCTTATACAATGATTCTTCGCGAGACCTTTTTTCTCAAAACTGGTTACAGGGCGCCAGTCTTGGGGAGGGGCAAAATCCCTGTAGGCGTTACATAGGGCAGGGCTAACGCCTAGTTCCTCAAGCGCGTGAATGGCGTAATCTTCCCAGTCGGTGACCATGTACAAATAGCCGCCCGGCTTTAAACATTTTGCCAGAGTTTCTGTAAAGGGACGCTGAACAAGGCGGCGTTTGCGGTGTCTTTTTTTTGGCCAGGGGTCAGGGAAAAAAAGGTGAATGGCTTCCAGAGAATCTTTCGGGATCATTTTTTCCGCCACAGGCACGGCGTCATATTCAATGATTCTGATATTTGAAAGAGATCGTTTTTCAATTTCCCATAACAGCCGCCCGATACCAGGACGGTGAACTTCTATGCCTAAATAATTTTTTTCTGGGTTTGCCTGCGCGATTTCCGCCGTAGCGATTCCCATACCAAAACCAATTTCGAGTGTAACATTGTTCGCATTCTCGAATATCGTATTTATACTTTCTGAATTTTCTTCTTTAAAAGGGACAATAAACTTTTCGGACAATAATTCATAAGCCTTCTTCTGAGCTTCTGTAAAGTGTCCGGCGCGTATTACATAACTTTTAAGCATCAACGAACAGCAACTACATTTGTAAAAGCGCTGGAAAAACGCGCCTCGTCTTCTGCCCAAAGAGCGACAGATCTGACAGCAGACGGAAGGTTTAACTGAGAAACACTGCCTGTAAGAGACGGCGGAATAATGGTAGTTGTATAACTGCCCGCCCTGTCATAACAGACCAAGCGGTTAACCGGCCATTCAGACCTGATTATATACATATCATCCTCTATTTCCAGTTCCGGAAACGGAAAGCGGACATCGGCATCATAGGTAAAACTGCGTTCTCCCTTCTCGCCGCCCTTGTTTATTAGTACGGCCCGGAATACACCACGCGGAAGGCTGCCTTCCTGGACAGCAAGGCTCCGCGTACCTATCCAGGTTTTATCCTCATGGGTATAACTTATCCATTCATCGCTTTTTAAATGCCAGCGAAGCTGTTCCCTGTCATGAAAAATGTATAATTCATCAAGATTCTCGATACCATCATCATCTTCGGCAAGGATGAAAAACGAAAAATGTTCCTGGGGGGCGGATTCTCCCTGATACAAAACCAGCTTTATAAAACCAAAGGGGATTTCCGGCTTGCTCCTTGAACAGGAACCGGACAGAAGAACAACGGCAGTCAAGAAGACAGAAAAAACGAAGAAACCTGTCTTTTTACCATTAAATCTCATACACATCTATATTATTTATATACATAAAATAACCGATTGTCCATAATTAACCACGCAGTTTCTCCTGTAACCTTTTGACTCCTATATGGTTGTATAGTCAGCAGACTAATGTGGTTTCATGTTCCTCCTATTTCTCCTTTCCCCGGGGTTACTCCTTTCCCCGGGGTTTTTTTATGCCTTTTTGGATAATTTTAAATTAAATTCAAGACCAAGGGCTTACTGTACATTTGTCAACAATATTATCGTAACACGAGATTGTAACATCCAAATTTCCGTGATAAAATCATAAAAACAGTCATAAAGAGGCGGTGCCCTATGCGGAAGACCATCCATCATTGTATATTCCTAATTACCACACTAAGTTTATTTTTCCTCTCAGGATGTGAAAAAACTACCAAAAAAGCAGATTTTTCATCTGGAAATATCACTTTTACAGAGGTGCCTGGCATAACAACCGGGGAAATAGCCGCAATTGAAGCGCTGCAACAACAATACAGGTACTTTACCTATGAAGTAGTCCCAAGTACAGAAGCGTTTATAAAGGATAATGGCGAGGCTGGGACAGTCGAAATTGGCGGTTTTAGCGCTTTGTTCTGCGAATGGCTCTCTTCATTATTTGGAATCCGTTTTGAGCCTGTACTTGTAGAGTTTGGCGAAGTATTAGGTACAATTCAAAGAGGCGAAATAGATTTTTCCAATGCAACAAGGTTTACAGAGGAACAGCAGTTTACTCATTTTTCAACCGACCCCGTTGCGATGCGTTTATTAAAAAGTTTTCGGATCGAAGGCAGTCAGCCTATATCCAGCATCGCGTTGACACGGCTGCCGCGTTATGGGTTTTTAAGAGGCACTGTCTCTATTGAAAATGCTGCCGCTGTAACCGAGCCAGACTCCTATGAAACTATACTAGTTGATAATTTTTCTCCCGTTTACCAGATGTTAAAAAACGGCGATATTGATGCCTTTATTGTCTTTAGCCCCGCAGAAGCCGCTTTTGACAGATACGAAGATATTACTATAGAAGATTTTCAACCGTTAATATTCAGTCCGGTTTTCCTTACAACAAGAAAAAGCGAACTGGAGCCAATCATCTCGGTTGTGCAGAAAGCTCTGGAAAACGGAGCTTATCCTCATATTGTGAAACTATACAGTCAGGGATATTTTGAATACAGAAAACGAAAACTATTAATGCGGTTTACCGAAGAAGAACTGGAATATATAAACAATACTCCGGTTGTCAGGTTTGTAAGCGAAAGCGATTCTTATCCTCATAAATTTTACAATACCCATGAAAACGAATGGCAGGGGATTTCATTTGATTTATTGGATGAAGTATCCGCTCTTACAGGGCTTAAGTTTGAGCTTGCCAATGACCAGCACGCAAGGCTGGATTATTTATTAAGAAGGGTTTCCCTTGGAGAAGCATCTATGTTTCTTGATATGATTCATACCAGAGAACGAGACAGGCATTTTATATGGTCGGATACCAATGCCCTAGCTGATAATTTTGCATTTCTTTCCAAAGCTTCATCTCCCAGAATCAGTATTAACGATGTCACTCATATGAATATCGGCGTGGTTATTGGTTCGGCTATGGAGGAACTTTTTGACGACTGGTTTCCATTTCATAGAGCCATCTTTAGGTATGATAGTTTTGATGCGATGCAAAACGCTCTGGAACGGGGGGATGTGGATGTGATCATGACCAACATGAACAGACTTCTTGCCATGTCAAACTATTATGAAAACCCGGGTTTTAAAGCGGATATAATCATAGAGCCGCCCTATTATTCGGGTTTTGGATTTAAAAGAGACGAAGTAATTTTACGTTCTATTGTAAACAAGGCGCTTAGATTAATTGACGCAAATGTTATTACAACATACTGGAGAAATAAAACTTTTGATTACCGGACAAAAATGGAGGAAACACAAAGGTTCTGGATAACAGTCGTTACTGCTGTGCTGGCGCTGGTAATTATTTTAATGGTAATGGTACACTTCAGAGACAAGAGAAAAAACAAAACCATAGAGGAACAGTCGTTTACGCTTGCGGCAGTAAAGGCCAGGATTGAAGCGATAATAAACAATCTGCCCGGAATGGTATTTCAGCAGATTTACAACCCGCCTGTTTATACTTATACCTTTGTCAGCGAAGGCTGCCAGGAACTTTTGGGATATCCAGCGGAAGAATTGATGAACGGCAGCAAGATCAAGTTTTTTGACATGGTACATCCTGATGATATTGATTTTATTGAAGAATTAAGCGCAAAAACAATACCGTTTGGACTGCCTTTTGAAGCCACTTTCCGCATTATTACAAGGGACGGTAAAACAAAATGGGTATGGGAGCGCAGCCGTGTAATCGAAAAAAATCCGGACGGCTCACCCTATCTGGTGGAGGGTTATTACGCAGACGTTACCGAGAGGCAGCAACTGGAAGAAGCCGAGATGGCTAACCAAGCGAAATCCGAATTCCTCGCAACAATGAGCCATGAAATCAGAACGCCAATGAACAGCATCATGGGATTCGCAGAACTTGCCTCGGACAGCGACTCTGTGCCTCAAATGAAAGATTACATGGAAAAAATCGCCGACAGTACCAAATGGCTTTTGCATATCATTAACGACATTCTTGACATCTCAAAAATAGAAGCCGGTAAAATGGAACTGGATAACACGCCTTTCGACCTGCGTGATGTTTTTTCCCGCTGCCAGTCCGTCATCCTGCCTGCCATCAAAGAAAAAGGGCTAGACCTGAGTATTTACGCCGAACCATCCATCGGCAAAAAACTTATGGGCGACCCTGTGCGTCTTTATCAGGTGCTTATGAATCTATTGTCCAACGCCGTAAAATTTACACAAACGGGAACAATAAAATTTTCATCGTCAATAAAAAGTTCAGACAGCGGCAGCACTACTGTATATTTTGAAGTAAAAGATACCGGCATCGGCATGACTGTCGAACAGATAGAAAAGATATTCGGCTTGTTTATCCAGGCGGACTCAAGTACAACACGCGATTACGGAGGCACAGGCCTGGGACTCGCGATAGCAAAAAACATTGTAGAGCTGATGGGCGGAAAGCTGTTGGTGGAAAGCGTACCCGGCGTTGGCAGTACTTTTAGTTTTGAAATTACATTTTTAACAATAGACGTGCCGGAAGGTGCGGCTGACCGGATAAAATTAGAAATATTAGAAAGACCGTACTTCGACGGCTTAATCCTTGTCTGTGACGACAACTCCCTTAACCAGCAGGTAATCTGCGCACATCTTGCGCGTGTCGGGCTGAATACAATAACGGCAGAGAACGGCAAGATCGGCGTAGAAATAGTCCAGCAGCGCAAGGAAAAAAATGAAAAGCCCTTTGACCTGATTTTTATGGATATGTTTATGCCGGTCATGGACGGAATGGAAGCCTCCAGCAAGATAATGGCATTGGAAACGGGCTCTCCCGTAATTGCCATGACAGCTAACGTAATGGTCAGCGAACTGGAAAAATACAAGAGAAACGGAATGCCCGACTGCCTTGGTAAACCTTTTACCTCGCAGGAATTGTGGTATATATTATTAAAATACCTAACGCCTGTAAGCAGCGGCGCAGCAGACAGCGGCGATCTAAATAGTCCAATAAATGAACAGGAAGAAAACGAAGAACTGCAAAAGAAACTTAGGATCAATTTCTTTAAAGAAAACCAAACGGTACACATTAAAATAATGAAAGCGGTAGCCGCCGGGGATACAAAACTGGCGCACAGACTGGCGCATAGCTTAAAAGGGAATGCCGGGCTTATTGGAAAAACCGCCCTAAGAAGCGCCGCCGCAGAAGTTGAGGTTCTGCTTAAAGACGGGCTTGCTTCTGTCTGGGAAAACAAAATGAACGTTCTTAAAGCTGAACTAATGTCGGTGCTGGAAGAATTAAAGCCGCTGGTAGACGAACCGGATACGCAGGAAAAGCCCGATGCTCTGAGTACAGAACAAACACTCGCGTTATTCGCGAAATTACAGCCCATGCTGGAAAGTGATAACAGCGATTGTATAGATTTTCTTAACGAACTGCGCGCTGTTCCCGGGGCGGAGGAACTCGTAAAACAGATAGACAGCTTTGATTTTAAATCCGCTGCCGGAACGCTCGCAAATCTGCGCGCAGATTTGCGCGCTGAATTAAGAAAAAAGGAGTTAACATGAAGAAAGATAACAAGGGAATACTGGGCGAACTGGAACGCTTTGTCCACACAGAAGAAGCCCGTGAAATTCTTGAATACGAAATAATGAAATACAAACTTTCCAACGATGCGCTTAATATCGCTTTATGGGATGCAAAAGTTATTAACGGAGACCCGATCAACCCTAACAATAAAATTACCTTTTCTCAGGAATTCCGCGACATGCTGGGCTTTGTTGATGAAAACGATTTCCCTAACGAACTTTCCAGTTGGACAGAGCGCCTTCACCCCGACGATCAGGAAAAGACATTTGCCTCTCTTATGGCGCACTTGGACGACCCAAGCGGAAACACTCCCTATGATGTCGAATACCGTCTAAGGAGGAAAAATGACACTTATGGATATTTTCACGGGATTGGAACCACGCTGAGAGACAGCGAAGGAGTCCCAATCAGAATAGCCGGAGCGTTTATCGATATAACCAAAAAAAGAGAAATGGAACGCGAAGTAATCGAAGCGGATGCAAAAGCAAAAGCCGCCGAACTTGCCAACCGTGCAAAGTCGCAGTTCCTCGCAACGATGAGCCACGAAATCAGAACGCCCATGAACAGTATCATGGGGTTCGCAGAACTTGCACAGAGCAGCGATTCCATAGAAGAAATAAAAGATTTTCTGGGAAAAATTACCGACAGCACAAAATGGCTTTTACATATCATAAATGACATTCTGGATATTTCCAAAATAGAAGCTGGAAAAATGGAATTAGAAAATATGCCATTCGACCTGCATGATGTATTTGCCC
>Ga0099364_10003142_pt1 | contig 25874 bp, 17 predicted proteins | sample TergutTh196P3_FD_73070 | JGI IMG/M metagenome (GOLD analysis project Ga0099364, IMG submission 73070) | Microcerotermes parvus P3 segment gut microbial communities from Pointe-Noire, Republic of the Congo - Th196 P3 | ecosystem: Host-associated > Arthropoda: Insects > Digestive system > Gut ...
AGGCCGAACGCCACCGCTACAAATATGTCGACGCGGATGATTATCTGGCGGTTGCGGGAAACGGCATGGCATTTGTCGAAATCGACGGCAGCGTAAAAGAAATTGACCTTGCGCCCGGTGAAAAGCTCAAGGTGGATACGGGAAATGTCGCCGTGTTTGAGAAACGGGTAAAATACTCCATCGAAATGCTCAAGGGCTTTGGCAATATCCTGTTTGGAGGCGAGGGGTTATTCCTGAGCACTGTTGAAGGCCCCGGAAAAATCTGGCTGCAAACAATGACAGCTCCCCACTTCGCTGAAAAGCTGATTCCGTTCCTGCCTTTTAAGAAGGATTAACTATACTGGATGATATATAGACCTGTCCTGCCACTCTGCCGCGGACAGGTCTAATTTGTTGAGTGTACGCCCGTTGCGGTGGATTTCCTCAAAGGTAATCTCCCATTCGTTGCGGCACTCCACGCCGGCAAAGGCGACCATTGGATAAAGCGCGCCCGCAAGCCCCTGACGGCGCAAGATACATGCATGAAAGGTCACCGCTTATACTGTTTTAGATACTCTATTTCCCGCCTTGCAATCTCAAGCGGGGAAAGTCCCGAATGGTATCCATGCTCGATTGAAACCGCGCCGTCAAATCCCTGTTCGCGCAATACAGTAAGGAATTGCCTGAAGTCATAATCCCCGGTGTCAAGAAAGGTGAAGTTCGGCCAGCTTCCGATCCAATTATGTGCGTGGATATGGATGGTGTGCGCCCCAAGCAGCGCGGCGCTGTGAAAAATATCCTCCCGGCCGCCATCCAGCGGAATCTGCAGGTTAAGTTTCAGATTTTCCGCGCCAACATCCTGAATCAGACGCAATGTCGCGGGTCCGGTATCCATCAGGCTGCCTTCGTGGGTTTCAAGCGCATAGAACAGCCCCTCGCCACGACCCATGGCACAGATTTCCCTTAGCGCTTCCACGGCCCGGCTATAGACCGCCGCCGCTTCGCCGCTGGAAACAGAGCCCGTAAAGACCCTGATAAGCTTACAGCCCAGCGTATTTGCGATTTTCATGTATTCGCGCGCTGTTTCCATTGTTGCGTCCAGCTCATCCTGCGTGCCTGTCACGTTAAAGTACGGGCATACCTGCAAAACCTCCAGCCCCAGGCTGGACAGATATTCCCCCAATCGGCCGATATCCGTATCCCTCAGCTGGGCGTCCCAAAGCTCGACCCCGTCATAGCCCATTTCACCCAGCGCTTTCAGGGAGGGCCTAAGCTCTTCGTCCGAAAAGACATTGGCACAAAATCCAATTTTCATATCCAACTCTCTCTTCCCTAAAGTGAAAATTGCGGCAGATATTGTGCATGGGCTTTTAACAGGCGCATACCCATTTCTTTCATCTCGGGATAGGTAAGACGCCGGCACAGTGGGTCGTTATACAGCGCGTACAGGGCTTGCTCCAAATTTCCGGCCAGTCCGGCTTCCACAATGAGGTTTTGGTTCGCAATATGGGGCAATACCATTGACAAAGCAGGCTCGGGCAAATCCCCCGCGTGAAGCGGGGTAAAGCCCAGAGGGTTAGCCACGCCAAGCGTTTCCACGATTGAACCGGGGGGAAGATTCCCGATTTGCCCCCGGTTCGGCAGGTTCATAACGTCTATAAAATCATGTCCGGTTATGAATGACTCTATAATGTTTGCCGCCGTTTCGCGGGATCGTTTTTCCGGAAGCGGGCGCGTACCGTTCAGATATTCCTCAAGAGCCATTCTGCTGTCCGCTTTGATTTTCCGCCGATGGCTGATTGATGTCCGCACTAAATTATACTGCCGCAGCCGCTCACCCCCGGCTGTCAGATAATGCGGGAAGAATTCGCTGGTGTGGCGATCCCCGGTATATGGCAGCAGGCCGGTAACCTCAAGCATTTCGGAAGCCACACGATTTGCGGAGCCAAAACCCGCTTCATCTATATAGTCATTTTTACAGACTTCATCAAAACGCCGTCCATTCAGAGTTTCTTTAAGCAATTGGTAGCCGTCCCGTCCATTGACTTGAAAATCGAGAATCCAGAAGAAATGGTTTGCTCCTGCAAAGCGTATTTTAATTTGCTCCTCGCTGTCCGCGCCAAACAGCTTTTGAAATAAATCATAAACCTCAAAAAGGCCGTGGCACAGCCCGACGGTCCGCAAATTGCTGTTTTTGTAAAAAACATTCGTTAAGGTAGCCATCGGATTTGTATAATTCAGAACCACTGCTTTCGGTGCGTATTTCTCAATATTTTCAGCCATCTCAGAAAAGACGTTTATGTTCCTAAGCCCCCGCGCCCAGCCGCCCGGTCCTACCGTATCGCCTACTGTTTGCAGGATGCCATACTCCTCGGGGATGGACAGGTCATACTCCATGGCGTCCAAGCCCCCGGTAGAAATCGTGATGATGATAAAGTCGGCTCCCGCAAAAGCCTCGCGTTGACTGGCGGCGGCCTCAAAAATGCAATTTAACCCCCGTTCCCGGGCGAGGTTGTTTCCAAACCGCGCCATATCATGACCGGCCGGCTGGTCAATGTCAAGGATTACATATTGACATCCCTCCAGCTTTTCCGTATAAAGCAAATCGCTAATCAATGTCGGCGACCATTGGACGCTCCCGCCGCCAACCAAAACAATTTTTAGCTGTTTATTCACAGCTCATCCTCCTCAAGCATTTGTTTGACATGCAATATGTTTTCCGGGGACGTATCATATGGAATCACACCTGTGCCGGCAAGGAGCCTTGGGTATTTCTCCGCCTGCTTCCGGATTTCTGTGACTCTTTCCCTAACTTGCCCCCAAGAACTGCTCTGCACAAGCTTCGGGTCGATATTTGCCCGGACTAAGATGTTTTTCTCACGCGCCTTTTGGATATATAAATATAATGGCGTATTGTAATCCGAAACCAGCAGCGTGGCGCCTGTTCCCAATATGCTATCGGCAATATTACGCGTGTCGCCGCCAATTACAAGAGGCCGGGATGGAATGCCAAGCCGCCCCAAATGCGCGAACAATTCCCGCTCGTAAGGAAACGCAAACTCTCTGTACATCCCCGGAGAGAGCAGCGGCGGCGAAGCCCATGATTCAAATACCGCCACGCTCAAGCCCCTTGCCGCAATCTCATCACAGTAACATTTCTGAAAACCAAGAAGCGTCTCAAGTAAACGTCTTGCCCATTCATCTTCGTCATAGAGCGCTTCAATAGCTGCCTCGAACCCCAATAATTCAATCATGATTGAGAAAGGTCCGCAAATTCCCAGTCCCACATTCACTTCATGGCCAATTATCCGCTTTACCTTGAACGCGGCATCAAGCATCATGTTTATACGGCCTAAATCGAGCGAGAACGCGATTCGCTCAAGGCTGTCCCCAATGGTAAGGGGATGGGTAACGATACCGGGAATGGAAGCGTTGTCATACCATCGCACATGACAGCCCAACGCCTCCGCCTCTACGTTATAGACGTCGATGCCCACCGTAACGGCGTCAGGGCGGTAGCGCCGATAAGCTTCAATATGAGCCTGCGCCATCAAGGAAGCGCTCCGGGCGGCTGTGCTGGGAGTCTGCCCAATCAGAAACGCGGCGTGTTCAAAAAGCGTCGGCACAAACGGAATCCTGTCCGGTTTTATCCCCTGCGCGGCAGACGCAATACGTTCCTTGCCCGTCATAGCGCTTCGCTCCTGCCGGATTTCCCCGCTTTCGCCATTGCGTTTACAATGCGTATCGCTTCCACAATGGCGAAATCTGTTTTCTGCGGGATGTCTATTTCGCCGCGCAGTATGCGGTAGAACGCATCCCACGGATATTGTTCGGTCGAACCGGCCACCGTGACATGCTTAACGACCGGCTTTTTATCCGAATCCAGCGTTACCAAAGATAATACCGATTCATGCAGGGTCTGCTCCCGGGTGACCGGTCCGGTATTGCGGGTGATAGTCCCCCGCTCAAAGTTGAGCGTCGCCGCGTTTTTATAATATTGCCCGTCCTCCACGCAGAAGGACGCAAACACATTGGCGATAGCCCCGCTCTCGAACAAAATGCCGAGCTGTGCGTTATCCGGCGTGGGTCGCCTTGTGAAAACGCGGCTCTGTAAAACCTGTACCGCGCTCGCTTTGCCAAAAAGCCGGACAATATCGTTTATCAGGTAGATTCCAAGCCGGAAAATCGGCGCAACAGGACACAGCTCCGCGTCATCGTACCAAGATTCGTCCGGTTTTTCGCGGTAAGACGCCCATGTATCACATCGGCAGGCGATTATCTTGCCGAGCTTGTAATCCCCGGCCCATTTCATGATTTGCCGCAAATCGGGCGGCGGCAACGGGGACGGGGAGTTCAGCATAATTTTTCTGCCCATCCTCCGCGCTTTTTGCAATACGGCCTCTGCCTTGCCGGCGTCAAGCTCAAAAGGTTTCGTGGTGATAACGTCCCGGCCCGAATCAAGAATCTGATCTATCAGTTCCGCGCGCCCCGACGGCGCGGTAAATAAACCGATAACCTCGATATCCTCCGCTGCCAGCATGTCCCGCAAGCTGCCAAAAGCTTTTACCCCATAGGTTTTTGCAACATATGCCACACGCTCCGCGTTCAGGTCGTAAACTCCGGCGACTGTAAAATAAGCCGTGGCGTCGTTTTTGACTATATCATTGACAATCCATTGACCAAAACTTAATCCAATGATTCCTATTTTGATTTTATCCATACCCGTCACTCATTTCAAATGGTAATCCATCCATGCAAAAGCGCTTTTTTGCATTTCCTTGCTGAATAGATGCGGCTCGTTATAATACTCATATTTAAAGTTCTGCTTCGCCCCGGCTTTTTCATACACCGCCTTAACCTTTTCAATGGCTTTTTCGCCTGTCAGCTCGGGGGTGAAAAGCCAGTCGCGCTTTCCGTGTATAGCCATCAGCGGCTTGGGCGCACGCAGCGATATGACGTCGTCAAAATCCATTATGCCATACAAACCGGGGACCGTCCACAGCCACTCGACATTTGGCAGGCGGTGCTTCATCATCTCCCGATACCGTTGCATCGCCCCCGCCATTACTGCGCATTGTATGCGGTCATCCATCACGGCAAGCCAGCCGGAGCGGTATCCTCCCATTGAAAGCCCCACACAACCGATTTTCCCCGGGTTTACCTCCGGCTGGGCGGATAAAAAGCCTACGCTGGCGATATCGTCCCACATGCGTGCCCCCATGAAAGTCCACCCCGCTAAAAAGAAAGCCCTTGCTAAATCGGATTGAATTTCAAAAGCGCAGTTGTTGTACTCGTCTATATATTCCTGAGACCCCTCCGGAAATCTCGCAAGCCTTTCGGCGAACCCCGCTTTTTCACCGGCCTTATAGCCCCTTTCGCCGAAAAACAGGCTGTCGATTACAAGCGTTACATAGCCCCTCCGCGCCAGTGTGGACGCTAAGGGAGCGCCATAATGATCCTTCACAAACCTTTCAAGCACAGGATTCGTATCCTTGTGCTCCACCGCTTTGTCCTTGCCCCAGTAGAACATGGCGCCGTGGTCGTGCAGCACAACAATCCCCGGCGCAGGCGCTTTCAACCCCTTGGGGACAAGCAGGTAAGCGGGAATCCGGCAGCCGGGTGCGCTGTTAAAGTATGCTTTCCTGCGGATATAATCACCAAAATCCAGCTCGTCAACAAATTCCCCGTCGAACGGGCAATCAGGCGGATGATAGAACAACCGGGATTTAACCAATTCCCGGTATTCCTCCCTCCATGTATGAATATCGTTAAATTTATCTTGCAGGAAAGAGCCTGACTGCTCCGTATATTGTATACGGTTTGCTAAAAAGCGAAACGTACCGTCACGGGCAATGTCGTCAAAAACGTTATAAAATTCCATAGAATCCCTCATCCGCTATCTTCATTTTCTTGCAAGGGGCCCGTCGCTTATCATGATGTCCCCGCCAAGCGTTGTATCAAAATGGATATACCCGTTCGCGTCCAGACGGATATTCGGCTCGCGAATCTGCCTGTAGCTGTTTGTTGCCCGGTCGTAAGCATAAATCACAAGGTTTTCCGTGTTCAGGTTTGAATCGAGCCTTGCGGCAATTCTCACCTGTTGCCCGAAGCCACCCTGCTGTCCGAGGGATACAACCATCACATCGTTGTTAAAGAATCTTGTAAATGTATTTTTTGTGCGCGTGGCTTGTGTGTTGGTCGTGGAGGCGGAAAGGTTCAGGTCTTGCGTAGATTGCGCTGGATCAAGGGTAATCCGTACATCTACCGCCCGGTTGTCCGCGGTCATGCTGTCGGCTTGAAGCCGCAGGGTCATCCCCGCCTGATTTGCCATCCTTGCCATTGTCTGAAGGAGGGAAAGGCTAATCTCGCCGGGGTTGCGCAGACGCGCGGCAGCATTGGCGGAACCGGCTGCTCTGGCCGCCGCGATTGCGTCATTGGTTGAAGCGACAGCCGCCGCCCGCGTCACATTCACAGGGGTATTGGCAGGGGTAACCAGGCCGATTATCGCGCCGGTTATCCCCCCGCCGCTTGACCTAGAGGAGATTGGCCAAGTGCGGTCTATGCCGTTCTCTTTCTTGTCGTCCTCTTTCTTGTCGTCCTCTTTCTTAAGGAGGTTCAGCTTGAAATAGGCCCATTCGTCCGCTTGGTTCATTCCCTGAGGCAAGAAATACGGGCCCCTCACGGGATACATGACGTGTATGGAATCCCCGTGCCCGGCGATTCCCGCGTTATACGCCTGTGAATAACCGTAAATCCGGACCGGCTCAGGGAGGGTGAACGCGCCTTCCGGCGTCCATGTCCATCCGCTGTCGCTTGTATCCGTGGCTTTATAGATATTGGCAGACGAATTCATGCTTCCGGTAGTACTGCTTGACTCCAGAAGATAATAGCCGCCGTTCGAATCCTTTAGCATAACCAGGGTGCGCGAATTGGAAAAGATCTGCTTGTTGAAGATGACCTCGCCGTCACGGACAAGCATGTGGTGCATCGGCGCGCCGATGTTGTTATAAAGATCGTTGGCGGAGAACACATGTATATCGCCGTTGTCATCCCAGAAAACGTCGCCTGTGCCGGAGAAGAATATTCTGGGGACGTTGTTGCCCGAATAGTTGCTGGGGTTCTCCACATTCAGCTCGCGCTCTTTTATTACCGTGATATAGTGCGGCACCGTCTCGAACCCGACATACCCTTGCGGCGGTAAGCTCGAACCGGGTACGGGCGAATCGGTGAAGTCGGGGCTGATCCTCCAGTAAACTAACCCGTCGTAAACCCACACAAAGTCGCCGATTATGTTATATCCAACCCTGTCGCCGCGTTCCATACGGGTGACGATAAACTCAATGTCATACCCGCCGGTTGAATTTTCAACGAAATTGATGTAAGCATAGCCTTGGCGCGGGCCGGTCCACACCTTGCCCATTTTTGTCCACTCGCCAATGACGGTATCAAAAATTGCGACGGTGATATAGCCTTCCTCGCTGCCTCCCCTGTCGTTTTCCACCGCGAACAAGTAAATTTTGCCGTCGGGGCTGATGTTGGCGGAGGTATACTCGCCGAGGAAATTGCCCCAGTCAACCTTTTCATGCTCCTCCAGAGGGGTTGTAAGCGTCCCTTCCGCGGTACTCCAGCTGCCCGCATTATATTTCGCTATAAACGGCCGGAAATTCGTACTGTTGCCTGTCTGTGTGGGGTTGTCCGCCGTGCTCTTGTACATTGCCAGGTAAACGTTCCCGCCCGGGTCGGACATGAGGATTGGGATATTGCTGTTGTGGGCCCATTGGCCCAGCACGACCCAGTTGCCATCCGGGCAGTTCGCGGGCTTCATTGCAAACACGACGCTCCTGCGGTCGGCCCAGTGGTATCCGTCCTCCTCGCCGAAGGGCTTGCCGGCTTCGCTGAGCTCTTTATTGACATAGGTAACAAAGACGCCTTCGTTCGTTACGGCCATGCGGCTCTGATGCCCGCTCCATGTGCCCCTGTGGGTGGACGGAAGCTTTAGGTCATAGGACGGTACGCCGTAGCCGGTAAGGTTCATGCCGTCTGTTTTGCCGTCCATATAGATGATATCGGGGTAATTGCCAAAGCCACCAAGGTGATCCCCGCCCCACGGGCCTGTGTGATAAACGGCATGAATATTTTCGGCGATATATACCGGGTCCTGAAACCGGATATTGGCAATGCTGAATGTGAAGATCAGCTCTTCCTTTTCAATAGGGACAAGGGTGCTGTATTCTATCACATAATCAATTTTGATATAGGGTTTGCCGTCAATGTAGACCTTCTCATCAAAGTTAAAGCTGTAATCCTCAAGGGGCCGCGGACCCTCCGGTATCTCGCCGGGTGCATTATTATATGTGCCGGAGGCGAAAGAGGCCGCTTCCCGGTATGCATTCGCTTCAACCCCTTGGGCAATCAGCCAGGGCGACACGAAGAGACCGGAGGAATTCGCCCCCTGTATGAAAGCCGGTGAAGCCGGCGCAACCGTGTAGTCAAAGCGAATATGGGGGGCGTTGGCGCCATCGGCAGGATAAAATACATTCGCCGGCATATATGCGGTAAGCGAAATGCCTTTTATGTTATTGATCGGCCCGTCATCGGGGTCGGGGATAAGCCTTAATGGGTTTTGCAGCCATTCCCATTGCGCGCCCGCTGTATTTTGTTCGTTAACCATATAAGCTCCGCCCATATTAAGAACGGTGGAGCCTGCCTGGTCACTTGTTACCGTTATCTGGCTTGCTTCCAGCGGCGTTCTGACCAGTGCGCTGTTAGGGTAACCGTCTGCGAAACCGTAAAGCCCGGGCGCTAATACTTCTTCCTCCGCGGTGTAGTGAACCATGGCATTTGCGATGTAGATTGGGTGGTCTGTGTTGAACTTCGCCTCAAGAGTAAACATCAGTTGATCTGCGCTGGTGATTCCTTCGAATTCAATAGCCACTTCGGTTTTGACATATTGCCGACCGCCTACCGTAGCGTTCGGGGCGCCAAAGCTTATAGATGGCCATTCCCCGGGGTGGCTGGTAACCGTTCCCCGTGCGCTGGGCGTTATCCCAAACCGCTGCGGGACAGGGTAATCGCCATTGTAATTCGTTCTGTCAGCGGGGGTGTAAAGGTCAAAGGTGAGCTTTAGCACCTGCTCGGGACTAGCCGCGCCTTCGGCATAGAACTGTTTATGTTCGCCGTAATACGTACCTTGCCAGGGAGTGCCGTCAGTCTGAACGTTTTCCCACGCCAAGAAAGCATTTTCAAGCCCTTCACGGGTATCTGGTAATATGCTATCTCCGATTCCTTCATTCCCGCCTTCCCAAAAGCTTTCTACCGGGTGGGCGCCTGTCAGCGAGTCCGCCACCGGATAGTGGAGCGTAACATTCCCGATGTAGACAGGTAAATCCGTTTTGAAGTGCGGAAACAGCGCAAAAGCAATCTGAGTTGAATTATTAAAAGTAAATTCAATGGTGGTTTTGGCGTAGGAAAAGCCGCCGATTGTCGCCGTGCCCGTGTAATCCTCGCCGGTAAGCTCCCAGAGCGCCCAGTTTGGGCCTCCCGATGAACCGGAGCCCTCGTTCAGAGCGTTTATTTGCAGCACCGGCCGATCCCAGCCCTCGCTGCCGGATCTGGTTGACTGCACCCTGTCGTCAGCAACGTAAACATCAAGGGTAAGCTTCGTTATGCTCGTGTGCTGGGCATTGTCTTCAGAGTTGACAAAAAATTGAACTTGATTATCTTCATTCGTATTATCGACTTTATCCCAGGCCACATAAGCGCCGCCGGTTATCCCCGCGGTTGCAACCGGGGTGGCTGTATCGCTGTCAAACGCCACGCTCCACATGTTGACCGCCTCGTGGGGGCCTTCAAGGGGATCCGACGCAAAAACAAGCCCCGAGGGCATAAACGGCAGCATCATTGCAAGGGTCAGAATCCATGCGAGTAAGCGCTTTTTCATTAATCACAACTCCTCAAATAGTCCGGCATTTTATTTTCTTACTCGGTATTGTCTGCCTTTTGACCGTTACGGATAACCCGGGGGCAAACACCGCATTCGTCAGATGCTTGCCCCCGGTTCCCTATTGATGCTTATTTCTTAGGTCGGATCCGCTTTTGCGCAAAGGGGCAAATTTAGGGTCTGTCGACATAAAGCTAACAGCACATATTTTCGGCGGGTTTTGCACCTTTCTGCGTCATCGTCAGTCGGAATACGCAAAGTATTCCTCCATCCTCTTCCTTGAAATGCACGAAAACCCACTTGAATGTGTACGAACATGAACGCTAGTTCATGTGCAGTTCACACAATCGCGAAGCGATACTGTGCATTCCATTTATATCAACAGACCCTAGTCGAAGCCGTAAAACTCCCTCATTTCCTTGTATTCCCGGTTCCAAAGCTCTATTAATTCTCCGTGTCCAAGCTCCGCGCGGCGCGCGAGCAGGTTTTCAAAGGCCTGGTTGAAGGCCTCCGGCGACGACGCTGTGACAAGCTGCATGGTGGCGTCGTGGGTGTCGGAGTCGATTCTTTCCCAATTCCTGTTCTGTGCGTCCGACAAGGTCGGGACAGCGGTTTTCAAGTCTACCTGCCGGTCTGTGGCCATGGTAAAGTTCTTGTTATTGTGGTACATATCATAGGAGTTGGCCCAGCCGTACTGCGCCCATACGTTTTTGACGATGGGGTCAAGCCTTCTTGCTACCACGTCGGCGTCATGCGAAATCCTAAGGCTCTGCCCGTTGGAATCCACGCCGAGGTAGAAGCCGAAATCAGACGGGCCGTACAATACGTAGCGGTATGTGTCATAATCGTTTTCCATTCTGTCGAAAAATTCTTCCGTCGCCACGCGTCTGCCGTTCTCAACGGTGTATTCCACGCCCTCGCGGCCCCAGCCGAGCAGGAGCATCCCTTCGTCGCTGGCCTGCCAGTTCATGGCCTGGGCGATGCGTTCCGGGAATTTGGCGTTCTTAGTGATTGCGATAGACGACCAGACCTCGCCGGAGTTTACAGGATAGCCTTTTACTTCGCCGCGTTCCCGTTGGATAGATAGCTGCATGGGCATCGGCACATACCTGAACGGCGCGTCGGCAGTGACCAATTCGGGATTAAAGTCATAGTCCCAGGGCCATACGAAGAAGTATGCGGCCAGTATGCGGCCTTCCTTCATCTTTGCTTCAAACTGATCCCAGTCATCCGTAACGGCGTCCCTGTCATACAGGCCGTCCCTCCAAAGCCTGTTGAAGAACTCCAGACCGGCGCGGTAAGACGGGTCGGAGACGACGTCAATAAATAAATTGTCCTCGAAGCTGAAAACCATGCCCCTGTTCGCTGTCAGGTGGTTTAAGCGCCCCATGTTGTAGGTATAGGTTATGCACCGCAGCCCGTCGGTGCCCCATGCGCTCAAGGGATGGCTGAACGCTACGGTCGGCTGCCCGTTGGTGGTCGGGTTTTCTTCAAGGCCCCTTCTGAGCACCTCGTAGAGATCGTTTTCATCCACGATTTCAGGGAAGCCCTGCTGCTCCAGAATATCGGAGCGGATCAGCCATTCAAGCATCGGGCCGGCCTGCGCGCCGATTTCATCGGGCTGCCAGTAAGTCATGGCCCAGATTTGATCGTCATCCATGCCGGACATGGATTTCCAGAAAGGCACGCGGCTGGCGTGGCGTTCCAGTACATTGGGGGCATACTGCTCAAACAGCTCGCCCATATTAAGCAATGCGCCCGCTTCCGCGTAAGCCTTCAATATAGGCGTTGTCCTCGGGTTAATCAGGTCGGGGTAGTCGCCCCCCGCAAGCATAATCATCAATCTTTCCTGCATATCTCCCGCGAAGTGGATTTCTTTTATGCCGATGTTGAAGTTTTCAAGAAGATAATTGCGGAACAGGTTCAAGTGTGCGTTATTCTCGTCGTCAGAGGTGTCGTAATCCCGCAGGAACATTAATTCGTAATATTCCAGATCCTCTCCGGCAGCGCCGGGGGCGTCGTCGTCGCTGCCGCTGGGGGCAGCCGGGGCGTCGGGGGCGCTTTGCGGGGTTCCGCAAGCGGCGAACAAGCTCCCAATCATAACAAGGGCAAGGATTAGCGCGAATATTGACCGTTTACTTTTCATGAATAAAACACTCCTCAAAGTTTAACTGTATTACAGATTTTTATAATATAACTGGTTCCGTCTGGTATAATACGAAAAGCACCTCCTCTACATGATGAACGATATCGTATGGTAAGGACCTGTTTTAAATCCGGCCTCCTGTATTCCTAGCCTTTGACCGAGCCGACCAGCAGGCCTTTGACAAAATACCGCTGTAAGAAAGGATACACCATGGCGATAGGCACAATAGCCACAACGGTCACCGCCATCCGTATTACCATAGCCGGAAGCCGGGCCCTGTCGCCCGCCTGCATTGCTATCTGCGCCGCGACGTCCCCCTGGCCTCCGCTCAGTCCGGTAATCATACGGACAAGGAAGTATTGCAGGGGATGGAGGTGCAGATGGGTAGCGTTGTAGATTACGGTATCGGTGTATGCGTTCCATTGGTGTACGCAGGCAAACAAAGTGACGGCGGCGATAACGGGCAGGCAAAGCGGGAAAATGATTTTATAGAAAATGACAAAATCATTCGCGCCGTCTATAAACGCCGATTCTTTCAGCGCGGGTGGGAGCGATTCGATATAAGTCCGCATGAGTATCATCCCGAATACGTTCACGATTGAAGGGATAATGTACACCCAAAAAGAGCCGACAAAGCCCAGTGAACTGAACAAGAGGTATGTAGGAATCAAGCCGGCGCCAAAATACATGGTCAGCAGGAAATACCAATTAAAAAATTTTCTGCCCGGCAAATCCTTGTGGCTTACGGCATAGGCAATCATCATCGTTACAATCCCGCTCAGCACAGGGCCTAAGGTGCTGCGGGCCACAGAGATAAAGAGCGCGTTGAGAAAGCTGTCGTTTGTCAATATGGTTTGATACGCTTCCAGTGAAACGGTTTGGGGCAAAAGCTGAAATCCCGGGGAAAAACCGGTGGAGTCCGAAATGGAATAGATGAGGATATACCAAAACGGGTACGCGGTCACGATTAGAACAAACGCTAAACACAACCACATGAAACCGGTGAACGCCCCGTTAAGCGTGCGCCGCCACAGTAAGTACATTCTGTCGTCCTGCCTCAGAGATGCCCGCATAAAAACGCCCCCCAATCTTGTTTAAGCGATAGAGCTGCCTTCAAGCCTTTTAGATATTCCATTTACGATAATCAGCATGATAAGCCCTGCCACCGACCTCAAAATACCTACGGCCGTTGCGTAAGAGAAATTTAACTGCCTTAACCCGTACTGGTAGATATACATGTCGAATACTTCCATAGTGGGACGGTTCATGGCATTTGTGAATAGATAGAACTGGTCGAAATTGGATGAAAAAACCCATCCGACATTCAGGATCAAAAGAATCTGCAAGGTGGGCAATAAGAATGGGAGCGTTATGTATTTGATCCGTTGCAGCCTGTCGGCGCCATCGATATAGGAAGCCTCGTACATCCCGACGTCGATTCCAGCAATAGCGGCAAGGAAGATAACGGCGTTGTAACCCAAGGATTTCCACAAGTTGGAAAACACAACCAATCCCCAAGAGTACCGCGGGTCGCTTAGGAACCCTATCCCATCTGAAATCAGCCCCAAGTCCTTGAGGAATACGTTGACCAGGCCGGTCTCCCCCTGCAGGAAAACTTGCATGATGTTATACACGATAACCCACGACAGAAAAAATGGCATGAAAGAAATGGTTTGAATCGTCCTCCTGACCTTGGAGATGGAGACCTCGTTAAGCATTATGGCGAAGAAAAGCGCAACAACAAGGTTTGTTACAAGGGAGAGTATGTTCATTGCCAGCGTGTTGCGCAATATGGAAAGCATATATTGATAATCCCTTACTACTTCCCCAAAGAATTGCAGCCCGACAAACTCCGCTGAAAATAAGGGCCTGCCGACCTTAAATTCAGAAAAAGCCATGTATAAGCCCCCCATTGGGGCATAGGCAAGCACGGCGGTCAGCGCAAAACCAGGCAACAACATAAGATAAAGAATCCAATAGCGGGATATCCTTTTTCCCAGCCTGCCCCTGTGCGTCATTTGCAGTTCACCCCCAAAGCATTGCATATGTATCTTAAAATTTAAGAACACCCTGTATGTGCAATCATAATATCACGCGGGATACAAATTAATAAATGGATTATATATAGCTTTCTTGCAAAATCTACAGCAGATGCCCGCCCTTCTGTAGATTTTGCAAGAAAGCTGTATATATTCCATTTCTTTGCATGTGTTCCACATGATAATATGACAGTATACCGACTGACATGCGTGTCGATAATATGGTATAAATACGTATGAAAACTATATGTAAAGGACTATTAACATGCTCCGCAGGTTATTATCGCTTTCCATCGCCGCCATCTTGTCTGTACCTGTCTTCGCCGCCTGCTCAAACAGCGCGGCGCCGAATATTGCACTGCCGGATTACTATACGCAAGAATCTGCCGCGGACAGCGTAAAAGGCAGGATTGAATTTTATACATTCCGTGATGATTTGCTGGTATCGCATTATCCCGCGTGGATTGCGATGTTCAATGAACAATATCCCGATATTCACGTCGTTTTGTCCACTTCAAAAAACTTTGAATCTGATTTTCGGATCAGGATGGCGACAAATGATATGCCCGACCTCATTACCTTTGACGGCATCATCCATTCTAATTCGCACAAAGCAAAATACCTGATGCCGCTGGATGATGTTTTTCCGGATCTGCTGGCGGAATGGATTGGCAACGACGCCAATGTAAACACAGAGGATCGTTTAACTTACGCATTGACGTTTGGGTTACATGCAACCGCCCTGATTTACAATAAGATCATATTTTCCGAATTAGGGCTTGAGCCGCCGGAAACATTAGACGAGCTGATAGCCGCCGGGCAGGCAATCACCGAATCAGGCAGGATTGGCCTGGCCGGATGCTTGAAGCCCGGCTGGACGGCGCTTCCTTATTTGCATATTGCCAACCTTATGATGGGCGATCAATTAGCCTATCATAAGGAGATGCTCGCAAATGACGCCCCGTTTACCTTGGACAGCCCGATCGGGGTATCAATGCAAGTATTTAAAACGCTGCTGGACGCGGGGATTATGGAAGAATACCCGTTATCCTACGACTGGGAGCCTTTTCTCAGGGATTTGGGCAGCGGCAAAACGGGAATGGCTTATAGCTGGACGGTTCTGCCCATGCAATCTCTTTACAGGGGCGACGGCAGCATGGCCATTGAAGATTTTGGCATGGTTCCTTTCCCCTATGACAACAGCGGCGGCCCCTACAAAATGAACATAAGCTCTGATTATGCGATGGCAATCGCAAAGGATACAGGCAGCCCCGAAGCCGCAATCGCATTTTTCAGATGGCACATGGACGACTTGTATCCCAAGTTCATAACGGAAGCCGCCCTCTTTTCCGCGCGCAAGGGCGTGTCCCACAATCTTCCCTATCTGGAGGAATTGAATGAGCATAATCCTGAATATGTAATGGAGGCCCCTTTGCCGGATGCGTTCCTGATGAGGATAAACAATGCGCCGTGGAACCGGACCTCCCAGTATATTGATATCGCCATGGGCTATGAAATCCGGCAGATATTGGATTCGCTGAACGATGCGTGGGACAGAAGCCGGTAGCGGCCTGAACGCATCTTATATTATAGTCGAGGGCAGTGATTAAATGAAGGCGTTGTCATCATTGGTTAAAAAAACAGCACAATGGCTGTCCGGCTGCCTGAAGCTCATAAATTTGTCGATACAAATAAAAATATTATGCAGTTATGTCCTTTTGTTTCTGGTTCCGGTCGTCATCTTCCTTTCATTATTCAATATGTTTGCGGCTACGGTAAAGCATAATGAAATGCAGATGATAGACCAGACAAACCGCCAAGCGATAGAAAATATCAATTCATACGCGGACGACCTTTTAAAGCTCACGGCGCAGCCGCTGTATAACGCGAATGTAATGGACGAGCTTCAAGCTTTGAGGGATAATACGGCGTACAGGGATTCAGTTGCAAATAACATGGATTTATATAATACGTTAAACAGTATCCGGTCATATAAACCCAGCATCCATTCCGTGTTTTTATTTGACAGCCATGGAAACACCCTGTCCCATTACATTGCGCATGGACAGCTTACCTCCCCATATGTTCCCATGGGTGAATTGTGGTACAATCAATGCTTGCGCATGAATGGCAGCGCCATGGTCTCCGGGGTTTACTCAATCCCCGGCATTCTGCCCGAGGAACCCTTGGAAAAAAGAAATCTTTTTGTGGCTTGCCGCGCCGTTATAGACATCGACAGCTTGGATATAGCAGGTACTTTGGCTATTTTTTCAAGTATGGATGAATTGCGGGACATATGCCTTAGGCTTATGACTTTTCCCGGCGAGATCATTTTTATTATCGACCGGAGCAATACGGTTATTTTTAGTACGCAAGACAGCTTTATCGGAAAACCATTGCCGGAGGAGCTTCCGGACATTCAGGATGCGGATACGATAAACGGCAACCGCATGCAAGAGGTTACCCTGCTTGACGGGGCGCGGTATTTTTGGATGGATATCCATGCCGCCGTACCTGATTGGAGATTGATACGGATGATACCTGAGGACGTAATATATGCCGGCCAAAGGGAAGTCCAAAACGGGTTTTTATTAACCGCCGTTATCCTTGCAAGCGTATGTGTCCCGATGGCTTTTATTATGTCGTCAGGCATAACGCGCCCAATAAGAAAAATTACGAATATGATGCAATTTGTGGAAAAAGGGGACTTTTCCGTTCGCTTTAAAGTAAAATACAGGGATGAAATCGGACAGCTGGGAAAAGGATTCAACTCCATGCTCGCTAAAGTTGACTCGCTCATTCACGATGTATACATCGCGGATTTAAGGAAAAAGGAAGCCGAGCTGACGGCCCTGCAGGCGCAGATCAATCCCCACTTCATTTATAATACGCTGGAATCCATACGCATGGCCGCAAGGGTAGACCATAACAAAGAGATTGCGGATATGATTTTTGTTTTGGGTAACCTGCTCAGATACAGCATCAACACAAAAAACCGTATCGTTTCCGTGCAGGAAGAGCTGGAGCATTTGCAAAACTACATGAGGCTGCAAAACCACAGGTCTGACAACAAATTTGTCCTTAACATAAATATCCCCCAATCTTTCTATGATTTGTTTATCATTAAATTAATTTTCCAGCCGATTGTTGAAAACTGCATCTACCACGCGCTGGAGATTGTGGAAGGTCAGGGTACCGTTACCATATCCGGCTTGGAAACGGATACCGGCATATGCTTCCGCGTAGAGGACAACGGGGTGGGGATGAGCGAAAACGAATTGGAAAAATTGGTGCGGCGGATGAATGATTTTGGCTCCGGCGGCAGGGAATCAAGGGGCGTCGGGCTGCGGAATGTAAATGAAAGAATCAAGCTGTTTTACGGGGTGAATTACGGCATCAGCGTTTCGAGCAGCTTGGAGTCGGGGACGACCGTAACGCTGCATTTGCCGTCCAGGAACGATATGAACGCAGTGAGCCTTGTTGAGCAAACAGCCGGGACGGGAGGGGATTTCATTGCTAAAGATTATGATCGTTGACGACGAGAGGATTATACGAAAAGGGCTGTCATCCATTATCCTTGAGCTGGGCGGCGAATATCGGCTATGCGGAGAAGCGGCCAACGGCTGCGAGGCGTTGGGGCAAATAGAAATTGAGCCGCCGGATATCGTAATTACCGATATTAAGATGCCGCGGATGGACGGCATCGAATTCATTAAGCGCCTGCAGGAAATGCACCCCGCCATTAAGAAAGTGGTGTTAAGCGGGTTCGACGACTTTGAATATGTGCGGGAAAGCATGAAAAACGGCGCGGTGGAGTACCTTCTCAAGCCGGTGGATGAAGTACAGCTCATGATATTGCTTAAAAAAATAAAAGAAGATTTGAAAGATGAAAAGCAAAAAAGGCTTGATGCGATTGACCATAGGAACAAACTAAGCGGCAGCCTGCCGTCTATGAGGGACCAATTTCTGAAGGAGCTTATTTGCGAAAGAAAGCATCTGTTAAATGACAGCTTGGATGATAAGCTTGCGTATTTTGGCATAGAATTTCATTCAGGGGTTTTCTTTTTGATCCGGATTCGTATTGACAATGCCAATTGGCTTATCGAGCAATCCGGTATCGAGGAATTCAAGATAAAACTGACGACGATTCGTTTGATTGCGGAAGAATCAATCGAACAGCATTTTCCCTTTATCTCATTTCAAAGCAACACGGAATTGGTGTTCATTTGCTGTGTCCCGGCCCAATATATGGAGTCTGTCCGCCACACAGTGTCCTCGGAGATATATAATAACCTTACCCAATATTCCAAAATCCCGTTTTCTATGGGCGTCGGGCGCATGGCGGCAGGTATCGCGCAGCTTTCGGACAGTTACCGCGACGTCAAAAAAATAATGGGGATGGACATCTACAGCGTAGGCCCTGCAATCTCATATATAGAAAACGCGGAGGAAACAGGCGTTAACAATGAACTGCCGTCAGATATTACGCGCGGCTATCACCGCGGGCTCGAAGACGCCCTGGAAGATATGAGCAAGGATAGAATACGGGAGACGATTCATGATTTCAGCCGCCGGCTATATGATATCAGGCCGGACCTATCCCAGTGCGTTAAGGCATTTTCAGACGGGTACATGAATCTGCTGATTCATAACGTGCAATTTTATACGGCAGTTCAGGCGGTATACGGGGGAAGCTATTCTTATATCCGGGCATTGGAATTATTTGATACCCTTGACGCAATTTCAGAGTACACCATTAAGATTTACTCTGAAATCATTTGCCAAATGGAACATCTTGCAAATACGAAAGACAGGCGCCTTGTTAAACAGGTGCGGGGTTTTATAGAGCAGCGCTACCATGAAGATTTGACATTGAACAAGGTTGCCGACGACGTCAGCGTGAACCCTAATTATTTGAGTGTGATGTTTAAAAGCCAGACCGGGGAGAGCTTTGTAGACTATTTCACACGAATCAGGATAGAAAAAGCCAAACAATTGTTAAAAGACATTCGGCTGAAAACATATGAGGTCGGCGAATTGGTAGGCTACCATGACGCCGCTTATTTCAGCAAGGTGTTCAAAAAGCAGGTAGGCGTATCGCCAAGCGAATACCGCAACCTGGTGAAATAGCTGTGCCGGAATGGCCTCGGCAATAGGCCTCTTGCGAAACCCACAGCCATATACATGGCGGCAAGGGGGCAAATCAAGCCGATTGCTCTCTACAGCTAAAGCAACAAGACGGAAAAAGTCACGGCTGGCTACCGTGACCTAAACCGTAATTTTATTGTAGGAGGTTGTTACAATGCCAAAAATCACTTTCATGGGTGCGGGCAGCACAGTATTTGCCCGCAATGTACTTGGGGACTGCATGTGCTCGCCCATACTGGCCGACAGTGAAATCGCGCTTTACGACATCGACGGCAAACGGCTCAAGGAAAGCGAAGCGATCCTAACTGCAATCAACAAAGGCTTGGGCGGCAAGGCTGCCATTCAAACCTATCTGGGCGTGGAAAAGCGCAAGGAAGCCCTGCGCGGCGCACACTTTGCAGTCAACGCAATTCAGGCGGGCCTGTATGACCCTTGCACAATCACAGACTTCGAGGTGCCGAAAAAATACGGGCTGCGCCAGACGATTTCCGATACGCTGGGCATCGGCGGCATCATGCGGGCGCTGCGCACAATCCCGGTACTGAAAGGCTTTGCAGACGATATGGAGGAGGTCTGCCCCGGCGCTTGGTTCCTTAATTACACAAACCCCATGCCCATGCTGACCGGCTATATGCAGAGGTATACCGGCGTGAAGACCGTCGGGCTTTGCCACAGCGTGCAAGTATGCTCAGAGCATCTTCTCCGCGACCTTGGCATGGAGGATAAGCTGGAAGGCCGCAAAGAACTTATAGGCGGTATTAACCACATGGGATGGCTATTGGAAATCCGCGACAGGGACGGCAACGATTTGTATCCCGAGATTAGAAAACGAGCCGCCAGGAAGAACGCGGACGAAAAGCACGGCGACATGGTCCGCTATGACTACATAGACAAGCTTGGCTACTACTGCACCGAATCCAGCGAGCACAATGCCGAGTACAGCCCCTTCTACATAAAAACCCGCTACCCGGAGCTTATTGACCGCTTCAATATCCCACTGGATGAATACCCGCGCCGTTGTGTCGGGCAAGCCGAAAGCTGGGCGGACGAGTTTAAGGGTCTAGCCTCCCATGATACGCTTGCGCACAATCGTACCATTGAATATGCGTCCTATATCATGGAATCGCTGATTACCGGTATCCCATACAAAATCGGCGGGAACGTGATGAACCGCGGCGGGCTAATTGAAAACCTGCCCCGGGAGGCTTGCGTGGAAATACCCTGCATGGTGGATAATCACGGTATTAACCCTTGCTATGTGGGCAGGCTGCCCGTCCAACTGGCCGCTATGAATATGACGAATGTTAACGTGCATCTTATCACAATTGAAGCGGCTGTGACACAGAAACGCGACCATATCTATCACGCCGCCATGCTTGACCCGCACACTGCGGCGGAGCTTTCCATCGACGATATCCGCTCAATGGTGGATGATTTGATTGAGGAGCATGGGGATTGGCTGCCAAAATACCGATAGCTGTATTTTCTGAAATTTTACATGTGAATGTCTTGAGGCTGCGATTGGCACGGCAAAGCAATGAAAGGAAAATATAACATGGCTGCACATGAACCGTTTAAATTCAGGACTTTGGATGAAATAAAAGAAAAAATCTCAAAACTCGGCGTTGACGTCATCGTCACTGAAGACCTCTCGCCACTTGGGAAACCTGTGGCGGTCGGCGGTAAAACCGCCCCTAACGCCATAGCCGTCCACCCTATGGAGGGCTGCGACTCCAATCCCGACGGCAGCCCGTCCGAGCTGGTGGAGCGGCGGTATCTGCGCTTTGCCTCCGGCGGCGCGGGGCTTCTCTGGTGGGAGGCATGCTCCGTGGTGCCCGAAGGCCGGGCGAACCCCCTGCAAATGATGATGACAAAAGAAAACGCGGGCAAATTCGCGGGCTTGTTGAAAAAATCAAACCAAGCGGCGGCTAACGCAAACGGCAGCGTCCACCGGCCCGTTCATATTTTGCAGCTGACACATTCGGGCCGCTACAGCCGCCCTTATACCCATAAGATGGAGCCGATTATACCCCAGCGCGACCCTCTTTTGGACCCCCGGGTCGGCTTGGACGAAAACAGCCCGCCGGTTACCGACGCCTATCTGGAAAGCCTGGTTGAACACTATATCACCGCCTCAAAGCTGGCCTTGGAAGCCGGGTTCGACGGCGTTGACATCAAGGCTTGCAACCGCTATCTCTTAAGCGAGCTTTTAGCTTCCCGCAACAGGGAGGGGAAATATGGCGGCAGCTTTGAAAACAGGGTCCGCCTGCTAGTGGATATTGTGTCGGAGGTGCAAAAAGCGGTGAAAGGGCATGGCTTTATCGTCGCCTGCCGTTTCAATGTATTTGACGCCCACCCTTACCCCTACGGCTTCGGGCAGGACAAGGAAGATCTCATGAGATGGGACGGCACGGAGCCTGCAGCCCTAGTCCGGATACTATGCGAAAACGGCGTGGAATTACTTAGCACCTCGGCTGGGAATCCTTACTATATCTACCCGCATGTCATAAGGCCATTTGATATATCCGTCAACGGCATCCCTGCGCCTAATGAACATCCGTTGGAGAGCATCGCCCGTCTCTTTTCCTTTACCGGGGAAATGCAGAAAACGGCGGGGAACATACCGGTAATAGGAACCGGCTACACCTGGCTGCGTCAGTTCATCCCCTATTTCGGAGCCGCAAATTTAGCCGCCGGGCATTGCGGATTCGTGGGTCTTGGGCGTTCCGGCTTTGCCTATCCCGACGCCCCAAGGGATATGCTGGCAGGTTCGATGAACCCGAAAAAGTGCTGCGTCACCTGCTCCAAGTGCACTCAAATCATGCGCGACCATGGGCGGACGGGCTGTGTAATCAGGGATTCGGGCGTTTATGGGCCGATGTATACCCGGGCGCGGGAAGATTCGGAAAGAAGGGCTGCAAAATGAAGAAAACCGCGATCATCACCGGCGGCAGCCGGGGAATCGGCTTTGGGATTGCTAAAAGGCTGGGCGAAGATGGCTTTCATATCGTTATTATGGATTTGAATAAGGAAGAAGATTATGCTGATAATCTAAACCTTCTTTCAACAGCGGGAATCCCTTGCCTGTATGTCCAGGGCAACATCTGTTCCGGCGTCGACCGGGCTGCGCTGATAGAGAGGGCTGTTGAGAAATTTGGCGGCATTCATGTGCTGGTAAACAACGCGGGCGTCGCGCCTGCAGTACGATGCGACCTGCTCGATATGACCGAGGAAAGCTTCGACCGGGTCGTTGGCGTCAACACAAAAGGCGCAATGTTCCTGACCCAAGCCGTGGCCAAACAGATGTTAAAGCAGGAATTTGCCGGTAAAAAACGTGGTACGGTTATCAATGTATCCAGCATTTCCGCCGGGGCCTCCTCAACAACACGCGGCGAGTATTGCGTCTCAAAGGCAGGTATGTCTATGCTGACTACTCTTTTCGCCGACCGGCTGGCAGGGGAAGGCATACTCGTCCACGAGGTGCGCCCAGGTGTGATTGCCACCGATATGACATCCGCGGTTCAAGCAAAATATGATAAGCTCATTCAAGACGGCGCCTTCCCGATTGCCCGTTGGGGTATGCCGGAGGATATTGCCGGGGCAGTCTCCGCTTTCGCGGGGGACCTGTTCTTATACACCACAGGAAATTACATTGATGTGGACGGCGGGTTCCATATAAAGCGTTTATAGGGAGAGGGCAGGATGAAAGAAACAACAATCCAAATTGCCGGGAATACATTGCGCTGTTTTTCGCTTAATACCGTTGTAGTTGGAACCGGGGCGTCAGGCTATAACGCGGCCGGCCGTCTCTGCCAATACGGCCAGACCGATATCGCCATTGTGACCGAGGGCATAAACTCCGGAACGTCCCGTAATACCGGCTCCGACAAGCAGACCTATTATAAGCTGACCCTTTCCGGCGGCGACGGCGACAGCGTGCGGGAAATGGCGGAAACACTATTCGCCGGACAGTGCATGGATGGCGATATAGCCCTCTGCGAGGCGGCGCTCTCACCGCAAAGCTTTCTGCGGCTGGCGGAGCTGGGGGTACCGTTCCCGCGCAACCGGTACGGCGAGTTCGTTGGCTATAAAACCGACCACGACCCCCGTCGGCGCGCTACCAGCGCCGGTCCCTATACGTCAAAAATAATGACGGAAAAACTGCAGGATTCAGTAGAATCAATAGGGATTAAGACATTTGACAAAATGCAAGTCATCCGCGTATTGGTGGAGGATGGAATGTTCCGCGGCCTCCTTTGCCTTGATTTGAAGGACGGCAGCTATGCGGTTTTTCTGGCAAAAAACGTCGTCTACGCCACCGGCGGCCCCGCCGGGATGTATGCAGACAGCGTCTTTCCGGTTGGGCACTGCGGAGCTTCCGGATTAGCCCTGGAAGCGGGCGTGACAGGGAAAAACCTCACCGAATGGCAATACGGGCTTGCATCTGTAAATCCACGCTGGAATGTTTCGGGTACTTACATGCAGGTGCTGCCAAGATTCATCTCTACGGACAAGGACGGCGGCAACGGCTGTGAATTCCTATATGACTATTTTACCGACGAAGGCCCGCTTCTGGACAAGGTTTTCCTAAAGGGCTACGAATGGCCTTTTGATATCCGGAAAGTTGCAAAAGGTTCGTCAATCATAGATATTTTGGTCTATATGGAGACCGTGAAGGGCCGCCGGGTTTTCCTTGATTTCAGGGCAAATCCAAGAAACAATCATGTTGATTACAGTACGCTGTCCGATGAATCCAGAGAGTATTTGGAGAAAGCCGGGGCCTGCTTCGGCACGCCCATTGAGCGCCTGCTGCATATGAACAGGCCCGCTGTCGATTTCTATTTGGACAAGGGCGTGGACTTGATTACAGAACCTTTGGAAATCGCCCTTTGCGCACAGCACAACAATGGAGGGCTGGACATCGATTGCTGGTGGCAGACAAATGTCAGCGGCTTCTTCGCCGTAGGAGAGGCGGCTGCCAGCCATGGTGTGTACCGTCCCGGCGGAAGCGCCCTGAACTCCGGCCAAGTGGGTTCAACCCGCGCCGCGCAGTACATCGCCGCATTGCGCATGGGAAATCCGGATGGTATTACAGATTTAATGCGGTCACAGGTTTCAGAAACCATCGGGCTTGGCGCAGCAGTTATGTCCGGAGCTGAGATGGGAACCGTACAGTCGCTATGGGATTGCGCCACAAAGCGCATGAGCCTCTGCGGCGGCCCGATCCGCAATCAGGAAAGCATTAACCGCGCTATCGGCGAGGTCAAAGCGGAACTTTTTTCATTTAGCGAAAACGTCAAGGCCACAGAACCGAAACAGCTTAAAACGGCATATCGCTTGCGGGATATCCTAATCAGCCAGCTAGTCTATCTTGAGGCCATGTCCAACTATGCACAGGTCGTCGGAAAAAGCCGCGGCAGCGCCATTTATACCGATCCTACCGGCGACAAGCCATATAGCTTCCTGCCGGATATCTTTACCTACACCCTGGATGACGGCAACCGCGCCGGCGTCGTTCAACAAGCGGCATATCTTGGCGGTGAATGTAAAATTGAGTGGCGTAAAGTGCGTCCTATACCGGAGGGCGATGACTTTTTCGAGAACGTTTGGCGCAGCTTCCGCGAGAATGGAAACACATGCCTTTGAAAATACCGCGCAATTAGTGTTGACACAAATGGAATGCACGGGTTTTTGCTCTTGCTTTGGCGGAATCCCGTCAATTGTCCCAATAGCAACCCCTGCATAACGGGCAGGCAGGAGCGGATAAGACGCCGCCCCTGCCTGTTTCTTTTGTGATTATCCTGACCGGCCACTGCTATGCGCTTTCGTGCATAACCTGTATGCGCATTTTGCCCCTGATGGTATGCGCCGGGAAAACCACGGTGAATGTTACCGTCTCGCCCGGTGAAAAGCTTGTAATTTAGAGGTTTGTTTCGGCGCTTGCCGTCCCGGCGGCGTGGGAATGGGGAACGGCCTCTATTAACTGCATCACGGGATCCGATATCCCGCCGTTGCTGTTTATTATCGTTGCGGATATTGTGGCGTTCGGATTAATGATACCTCTGATTTTGTTTTCACCGAATCCGGAGTCAAAAACCCCCGAGATGGTAACCCCCTCTACTACATACGTCCCCATACCAACATAAACATGCCATATTCGGCCGTCAGGCCGGCGGCCGTCCAGATAACGAGTTCCGACATTTTCTTCCTTAAGCCATTCCTTCACCGTCTCAAACGGCTGCACGACTGCCGAAGTTGAGAGTATCGTCCCATCTTCTAAAAAAAGTATATATATTCTTGAATTCGTACTTCTTGTATCTGATCCTGTAACCGAGGCTAAATATTCACCGGTCCAATACCCCAAAACGGAAACGCATTCGGCGCCGTGGGCCGGCGCATTCGTCACGGGGCCGGGGCTCGTGCCGTTCGTGTCCACCATGATATCGCGAAGCTCCGCCGGGTTTTTCGGCGCCCAGCCCGTTTGCGGGTTATACGCCATCTGCACCGTGACCGTCTCGGGCTTACGGCTGGTAAACCCGTATGTATCGGGGGTTTTGAACATTTCAAGGGCATGGCGGGACGTGCACCCTTCGGCGATTTTCGGGTCAATCCCGGCAAAAGC
>Ga0099364_10003143_pt1 | contig 25858 bp, 25 predicted proteins | sample TergutTh196P3_FD_73070 | JGI IMG/M metagenome (GOLD analysis project Ga0099364, IMG submission 73070) | Microcerotermes parvus P3 segment gut microbial communities from Pointe-Noire, Republic of the Congo - Th196 P3 | ecosystem: Host-associated > Arthropoda: Insects > Digestive system > Gut ...
CGCCCTGGTATCCCTGTTGCGTCAGCGGAGTTCCTTCTACACGGAACGTCAACTTGCTACCGTCCCAGAAAATATTCGATCCGGCCCATATCAGCCTGTGGAAATTCAGACTTAATACGTATGAATGGCCGCGTTGCATGGGGAAAAATTGCGGATTGCTAAACCGGAATTCATACGCGCCGAGATCTGTATTGTCGACCCGTAAATTGCCAATCTTAAGCGCCATTTCACTGGTAGTAGCGTGCGGAAAGATTAAATAATAATCGCTTTCGACATCCGGTTCATTCAGGTTGGCTGTTGTATCCACCCATGCAGACCATGTCAATCGGTCGTCGGCTGACCCCCTCCAACGTTTAAACTCTGTGATTGAAGATTCGGGATTGCCCGAACTAACGGGCGTCACCTGTCCGGAAGTCAGATTTAAATTCAGAATTCTGTAACTGGGTGTTAATGTTGCGCCTGCAATTTTGTTGATATTGACTGGGGGGGCTTGAATCGAGGCGGTCGAAGCTGCAATCTTTACGCGTGAATACCGATGCTCTACCGTAATTTCGACCGTATTATCCACCCCAGGAAAAGGCATTGTTTCTGTTCCCCACAACAAATAGCGGACAGAATCTATTGCTCCCGCATCAATCTGAATGTCAGTGGAACTCGCATGAGCCGGCAGTGGATTATCATCATTAAAAGTGTAAGCCACAAACTTGTACGTATCGCTTTGTAAAGAAAGGCCTTCGCCTACAGGTTCAAGTTCACCGCTAACCACCTTATACACTGCCACACCTTCTTCAAAGGTAAACGAAGGTCCCGAATATGCAATGACACGCACCAAAGCACCTTCTGCAAGTACTTCTCCAGCGCGTGTTGTGACCGGGCGTTCTTTTTCTAAGGTCGCGTACATATATACATCGCTTGCTACGCGGATCACATTGGACATTGCCTCGGCAGATCCTGCGGCGCTGCGGGTTACGGGTTCAGTCGTCACATCGCTGCCGAACGAACCTATAATCAGCGTAAAATTAACGTCAACCATTGGGCCGGTGCGTCGAGGCTTGCCGGGAATCTCCTGTTCGGTACAGGAAGAAAGCAGATATGTAATCCCGCACAACAACAGGATCACAGTAATCACCACATAGATGTACTGCCCCATTGACAAATTTAGTCTTTTTTCATTCATAACGTAATTATTCAATTATTGGCTAAAACCGATTTGTTAATCAGTTACTCAATTATTCAATTACTCAAAATTGATTATATGGGCAGATAAATATCGTCTGTATCAGGCTTTACCGTTTCGTCAGGTTGCCACTCCTCTATATCAATTTGCATGATCGGCGAATTTTGCGCTATGTTTCCCTCTAAAACGACAGGATTCACTTCCACCTTAGGTGGTATATAATTATTCATAATTTCTTCTTCCATTGTATTTATAATTTTATGAATTTGATAGTTACTGTTTATCTGGATTAATATTTATCCGGACGTATGATGACCGAACGGCTTAACGACGGATCATTGTAGTAACGATTTTCTATTCCGCCTGCGGCTACTGTTCTTAACCGAGATGGTGAGATTCCAAATTCCCCGATCAAACATTCCTTGACCCGTTCAGCGCGCGCACGGCTCAGTCGCTGGTTCAGATCGGGATTACCCGTTCCTTCGTCGGCATAACCGGTGATGGTATACGTTCCTTCCGGATATTGCTGCATCAGTCTTGCCAAGAAACCAAGTTGTACACGCGCATCCCGCAACAGCGTACTCTCGTTGATCCGGAAGAGTACCAGTACATCGGTGGCCACATCTTTCCATTCCGTCACTCTCTCGACAACCGGCTCCCTGCCCGGAGGGGGCGGAACTGGACGAACAAACTCAGACCTGTAAACGGGTTGCGGATGACTGTTGCCGCCAAACCGGAAAGTAATTCCCAGGTTGACAGATAAAATTCCATCGAAGGGACGTCCGCCAATATTCATCCGATCAATATCGGGATGCACGTCTTTACCTACTTTGAAACGGTCTCTTACAAAAGCAGAGCGAATATCAAAGTTCAAATCTACCGAATGACCCAAGCGGAGTGAATTGAGCAGACCGATGTTAAACGATACTTCCCGTCCCGGATCGTCTCCATGATACGGCGGATCGCCTGTTCTCATATAACCTAATCCGACAAAAGGTACCAACGTCCAGAAACGGTATTCATTCACCCCTTCGAAAATGTTCGACGCGTTGAACAGCAAATCAGCATACACTTGCCAGGCATCAAATTGCTGCTGAAACAGAAAATGGGGATCCCCAATGATCCAATCAGTTTTTAGCGAGCCGTCTTTCCTTTTAACAGGCACCATGTGAGGGGCCGGCCCATACATGTTATTCTGATTTTGAGCTGCTCCTCTCAATCTCTGAAAAGAACCGCCTAACCGCGTACCTACCGCAGGACTTAACCATTTGCCCACATATAAGTCCGCTCCAAGCGTTATGCGATCAACAAAATCTAACTGGCGGGCATGGTCGGCAAAATAGATTCGAGGGCCAAGTCCCATACCTATAAACCATTCGCCCCGAAAATCAGGCGATTTGTATTCCATGTGTTGAGCTATTGAAACTCCTGATATACAGGATACTATTGAAACCAAAAATAAAAGCCGGAAACGATACCAGACGTTTTTTTCTGTTTTTCGTTGTGTTTGTGTTATTGCTTTCATTACATTCTTAATAAATTTATATATTACAATCATTATTATATCCTCTTCTTTCGTTTCAAAATTCTGCATCATCATCTATAAAAGAATGATGTAGACAGGATGCAAAAGTACGTATTATTTTTAAATACCAAAAAAATAATGAAAGAAAAATTGTAAAAATTTTTAAAAAAAATAATAAGTTATTTGAGCAACCGTCTTGTTTCAGAATGCAAGTCTTACATATTCAGCTATTTATGGTTTTTGGGTAGTTGTAAATTTGAAAGTGTTTTTTTCAATAAACAGTTAATTTATAGGTGTTTTAAAAAGCGTTTTTATAAAAATTCGTCAAAAACGAAGGCTTATAGGATATAAAAAAAACCTGACAGGGGTTTCAACCCCCCTGTTAAGGTCAGGACTTGCTTTTGGCTCTTTCCCATGCTTCGCCAAAACGGATCATCCAATTTTTTTTACTTCGGGACGATGTACTTGCTATCCGTTCAAAATCCTGCATCGTATTGGCGCCTGATTTGAGAATCTTGTAAATCATGCCCCAATCCGGCAAACCGCCAAGGTTGCGGTCGTCAATAAAAACATCGGCTCCGATTTTGCGGGGGTTTCCATCCTGCGTCTCCTCTTCGGGATAATTCTTGTTGCAGGCGTAAAAATAGACTCCGTTTTTTGCGCAATAATCAATCGCTTCCTTCAGCAGCCGCCCCTCACGTAATGTCCATAAAATCAGAATATAATGATCTTCATCCTGTAATTTCCGTAACACTTCCAGCGCAAATGGAATAGGTTTTCCTATCTTAGGATATTCATGTTCTACGATTGTTCCGTCAAAGTCTACTGCGATTGTCATCGTTTAATGTTCAATGTTTAAAGTTTAAGGTTCAAGGTTTGTGTTTTCTTGAACCTTGAACCTTAAACTTTGAACTTTAAATTATATCTTTATATTCGGTTTATACATGTCGGCGGCAGTGATGCCACATTCTTTTTTCATTTGGATGGCATATTCCATCAAGCCGACGTCTCTTTCATCAGCGTTGTTTGTTCCGAATGTAAATTTCACGCCTGCCGCTTTGGCTTTTTGGATGATTGCCTTGTTGGGAATCTTGTAACGGCAGTTTATTTCGAGCGCTACGCCACTCTTGGCAATTGCTTCGACGAATTTATTCATCCGGGCTTCAGTCCAAAATTCGTCGTACCTGTCATCCATTTGTGCAGGCAGCATGCAAGGGTTCACATACATATCTATCGGCTCTTGCAGCACTTCGCATATCTTGTCGACAATCAAATCCATGTATTCCTGTTCGTCGTCGATAAAAACTTCTCTCCGCACCCAGAGGCGTGTGCGCCGTCCTTTATGATCGTGGAAAGTGAGTGCATCGGTAAAGACATAGTCGAATTCGTCGCGAACTTCCGGCGAAAAGGTGGTAACCCATTCGCGTCCTTCGCCTTGCATAGCAAGTATAAACGGCAGTTGACGTGATTCGTTGAGAAACTCCCACACGCCGGCGTCGTCGGTGATCGCAAATCCGATGCCACAGTTCGGGGCGATCGCATAATTGATGCCGACCTTGCGCGAAAGCTGAGCTGCCGATTCGTTGGTAAGCTGCCCTTTGATGTGAATGTGATAATCGAGGACAGGAAAGTCTTCCTGATGCAATCGGATGATATCATCGTTTTGTTCGTCAATGGCTTGTGCTAACTGTTCGGCGATATCTACTGTTATTTCGTCTGGTTGAATCGCCTGAATTGATATGGATTTAATCTGGATTTCGCCGGTTCCATTGCCGGTCAGCGCAAACGTTCCTTCCGAAAGCAGCGTTGACAAATTAGGCGCCATACGGAAAGGTTCGGCCGGTTCGATATATTCGACCACCGGTTCGCCGTTGATCATAACCGTGACGGCATTGCCTTCTACCCGAATATTCATTTTGAACCATTCGTTTTCTTTGACAAAACTTTTGGTAAGGTTGCGAACCGACAGTAAACTTCCTGTCATTTTCCACCATACGGGGTCATTGCGGTCGTTGTTGATTGCGACACGATACCCTTTGCTGGCTGTTTTGTCGGTGTGGAAACCGATGGTACCTTTGCCTCCGGCTGTAGTGCGCAGTTCGAAGTTCAGTTCAAAATTTTTGTATTTACCGTTTTTTAAAACTGCCCGGGCATTACTGCCTTTCAAGGTTAAGATTCCGTTTTCTACTGAAACGTCACCTGTCGTGTCCCATTGCTTGGTACTTGTTCCGTCAAATAATATCCCGCTTCCAGATTGGCTACAACCTGAAATGAAGATACACAAAAGAACAGATGCGAAAAATGTTAAAGGTTTCATGATTGTAATTTTTTTTATTTTGTTAAATACAGTTAAATAATCGGCAAAAATAAGAAAATTTATTAAAAAACACAAATATATCCTATTTTCTTAACCGGTTCAACGACCGCACCAACATTTCGTCGGCTCCTATATTACGAATCGCCAGATAGTCTAAAATAAGGCATATCAGAGGGAACACCAATGCGATACGCACATTTCCCGCATGAAAACCGTCGGTTAAATTGATTATTTTCAAAAGGAAAAATGTGAATAAACCATAAAATCCTACAAGAAGAATGGCATTAAATACGCAAAGACGTATTTGCAGCATCCGGTTTTTATACAGGAAAATGGTAATACATGCAATGAGCGCTATCACTGCCGTCAAAGCCATTAAAGCCCAGGTTGGATAAACCAATTCGGATGGCGTGACCAGTGTGTTCAACCCCGACGCATTGAAAGAGAAGAAAATATCATCCATCCTGACATTGGCTAACGGCATGAAAAGAGTAGCGGTCGATAATACTACAATTATCAGTAAATAAACAGTTTGTATGCGCTGTATCATAACAGGCTAAAAATTATTTTTTTCCTTTACCGGATTTTTAAAATGGATTTTGTCGTCTTGAAATTCCTGTGAAGCAATCAAGGTTGGTTTGGGTAATTTTTCGTAATAACGGGAGATTTCGATCTGTTCCCTGTTTTCGAAAACCTCTTCCAGATTATCTGTGTATGAGGCAAATTCCTGTAATTTTTTTTCAAGATCACTCTTCATTTCGTTTGAAATCTGGTTTGATCTTTTTGCGATAACCATCAGGGTTTCATATATATTTCCTGTTTCTTCGCACAATTTAAACATGTCGCGCGTAACGGTAGACACCGGAGCGCTTGATTTACGATAATCCATACTTTATATTTCTATTTTCTATCATTTAACCGATTAATAACTGCTGCTGATATGCCGGTTTGCGTAGTCGAAAAACCGTTGTACCTGCCGCGTGTATTTTCCCTCCGGAAATTCGTTTGTGTAATTGTAGTATTCGTCGACCACATCGCGGTAACGTCCTTGCAAACGGTCTGTTACACTGACAAGCGCCAGTTCGTATTTTGACCTTATCTTTAGATAAATAAATTCTTCCCGATACTTAGAATAGGGGTAATCCCTTAGTGCATTATCAACAGTGATAATACAGGAAAGATAGTTGTTGCCCATGTAAGTCCCTAAATTATAGTATAATTGAGCGCCTAACAGTTCTTTATAGGCGAGTTTTTCCTGTAATTCAAACAAAATTTCCTGAGCCTGATACGCCCGTTCGCTCTGCGGGTAATATTCAAGGTAAAGCTGCAGTTGGGCAAGCGCTTCGTAGGTTTGTGTCTGATCTAAACGGGGATCAGGAGAATCAAGAGACAGCCCGTACCCAGAATAGAAACGCGCCAATTCAGAAAACTCTCCTCTCGGATAGGTTGTATAATAGGTATTAAAATACGCCGCGGCAGTCTGGTAATCCTTTTGACCATAATAACTTTGCGCCAAAAGATATAATGACTCTTCTGCTGAAGGCGTACCCTTTAGAATCGCTACAACTTCTTCAAGCAAAGTGGCCGCTTTTGTATAATTTTTTTCGTTGAAATATTTTTTTGCATACGAATATTTCAACTCATAATCCGTACTTTTCAGAATTTTATTGTATTCGCCGCATGAGGCAAACAACCCACCGAAAATCACTAAAAACACAAATTTTTTCATCTACAATTTGAATTTTATACTTTGAACACCCGACATCCCCCTACCCCCTTCAAAGGGGGAATTTGAACGTCTCATTGTTTCATCCGGCAAAGGTAGTCGTTATTTTTCAAATTATCAACTTATCAAAAGTTAATAAATCACAACTTATACAAATCGCTGGTTGCAAGAAGTTCTAACCGGTGTTCTTTTAACGTTTTTACACATTTCTCCAGGTCATCCGGACGAATGATGACATGCGCCGATTCTCCTTCGGAAAAGGCATACATATACTCAATAAAGACACCTGCCTTGGTGATGTAATCCATCACTCTACCGAGTGCGCCCGGCTGGTTCGGACAACGCAGGCAAATCACATCAGCTTCGGTCACAGCATATTTATTGTCGAGCAGAACCATCAAAGCCCGTTCCGTCTCGGTCACAATCAAACGGAGGATTCCGAAATCCGAGTTTTCTGATACCGTAAAAGCCGTCATATTGATTTTCTCTGCCCCCAACAACTTGGCTACTTCCGTGAAACGCCCTCGTTTGTTCTCTAAAAAAATTGATAATTGTTTCGTTAGCATAATATTTAATGTTTAATGGTTAATGATAAATTGCTATATAAGTTTGCGGTTGTCAATCACATGCTTTGCCTTGCCCTGGCTACGCTCGATACTGCGGGGTTCGACAATTTTTATATCGGGATGAATGCCGATCACATTTTGCATGCGGCCGGCGATTTTTTTCTTCAATGCCATGATCCGGCTCATTTCGTCTGAATAATAAGGCAGTCGTAGCTCGACTTGTACCTGAAATGTATCAATATTATTGACGCGGTCGACGATGATCATATAATGTGGTTCAAATTCTTCCGATTCCAGGATCACTGATTCGACCTGTGACGGGAATACATTGACGCCACGAATAATCAGCATATCGTCGCTTCGTCCGAGTATGCGGTCCATCCGAACGGCTGTTCGTCCGCATTTGCATTTTTCATAATGTAGCGCTGTCAGGTCGCGTGTCCGGTAACGAATCATAGGCATTCCTTCTTTTGTGATGGTCGTAAAAACCAATTCTCCCCGTTCGCCATCTGCCAAAGGTTCTAACGTATGTGGGTCAATGATTTCGGGGAAAAAATAATCTTCCCACAAATGTGTGCCATCCTGGTATTCACATTCGCCGCCCACGCCGGGTCCGCATATTTCGGTCAATCCATAGATGTCATAGGCTTTGATCCGTAGTTTATCTTCCAATTCTTTCCGCATGTTTTCCGTCCATGGTTCAGCCCCGAAAAGACCTGTTCTCAGTTTAAATTCTTCGATGGGAATACCCGATTCACGAATCGTTTCTGCAATAAACAAGGCGTAAGAAGGCGTACAAGCCAATGCGTGGGCGCCGAAATCGTGCATCAATTGTATCTGTTTCTGTGTATTTCCACTGCTGATCGGAATGACGGTTCCCCCGATCATTTCAACGCCGCTATGCGCACCCAGCCCACCGGTAAACAGCCCATAACCGTAAGCGACCTGCACAATGTCGTTTTTCGTGATTCCGTAGGCCGTCAGACAACGCGCTACGGCTTCGCTCCAGGTATTCAGATCTTTGCGGGTATATCCGACTACAATCGGCTTGCCCGTTGTACCGGAAGAGGCATGAAGGCGTACAATTTCGGACATGGGCGTTGCCATTAACCCGAACGGATAATTATCACGCAGATGCTTTTTCTCGGTAAACGGCAGTTTGATAATATCATCAATCGATTGAATATCATCAGGAGTGATGCCCAATGCCTGCATTTCTTTGCGGTAAAAAGAAGTATTGTGGTAAACGTGTTCGACCACTTTTCGTAACCTGATGGATTGCAACTTACGCATTTCCGCGCGTGACATGCACTCCATTGTTTCATTCCAAATCATTTTTTTTAGTTTTTTTACTGCTAAAATTTGTGCAAATATAGGATATTTTCTTATTTTTGGCATGAAAAAAGTAATTTTGTCGCATAAATAATATTTAGAAGTATGCAACCAACCCTGTTTATATTAGCGGCAGGCATGGGTAGCCGTTATGGCGGATTGAAACAATTGGATGGTGTAGGGCCTGCTGGTGAAACGATTATGGATTATTCCATTTTTGATGCGATCCGTTGCGGATTCGGCAAACTTGTTTTTGTCATCCGGAAGGATTTTGAAGATGATTTTCGCAAAATCATTGTAAGTAAATATGAAAATCATATAACAGTTGAAGTCGTTTTTCAGTCATTGTACGCCCTGCCCGAAGGATTCGACTGTCCTCCGGAACGTACCAAACCATGGGGTACGAACCATGCTGTTATGATGGGAAAAGAGGTTATCAATGAACCATTTGCCGTCATTAATGCAGACGATTTTTACGGACGGAACAGTTTTGAGGTTCTTGGAAAAGCGCTGGTAAAAATGTCAGGCAAGAAAAACGAATATTGCATGATCGGTTTCCGGGTAGGAAAAACATTAAGCGAAGGCGGATCGGTCGCACGGGGCGTATGCGAGACGAATCAGGAAGGATATTTAACGACAGTTGTCGAACGGACATCCATTGAACGGATCAATGGAAATATCCAATTCACAGATGAAAACGGAGAAAGCCGCATATTGGATGAAAATACGCCTGTATCCATGAATATGTGGGGTTTTACGCCTGATTATTTTGCTTATTCTGAAACGTATTTCAAGGATTTTTTACGTATAAACAGTCATAACCTCAGAAGCGAATTTTTCATGCCTCTGATGGTTAATGAATTGGTTACAAAAAACAGGGCGCGTGTCAAAGTCTTAGATACAACATCCGAATGGTTTGGAATCACATACGCACAAGACCGGCAAGGCGTTGTGGAAAAAATACAGGCATTGGTCGATGCGGGTGAATATCCGGCTAAATTGTTTTGAATAAATGAGAACAAATAAATACAATTTAATGATTTAAACTGAAAACCAGGAACGTTGAACTTTGAACATTGAACATCCAACATCCCCCTACCCCCTTCAAAGGGGGACTTTGAACATTGAATCAGAAACCGGGAACTAAATAAAAACTAAAAACTATGAAACTATGAAACTGAAATATTGGATTTTATGTGTGCTGTTACTGTTTTGTGTAAATTCATTTGCACAGGAAAAGGAAGTAAAAGTATTGATTCATACAGGCAAAGGTAAAATTACAGTAAAATTATACAATGAAACGCCGTTGCATCGTGATAATTTTATCAAATTAGTCAATGCCCGTCAGTATGATGGTTTGTTATTTCACCGCGTGATCAAACAGTTTATGATACAGACCGGAGATATCAACTCGAAAGATGCACCGGCGGATGCAAAATTGGGAGACGGAGATCTGGATTATACGATTCCGGCAGAAATTGTTTATCCGCGTTATTTTCATAAAAACGGACAACTCTGTGCGGCACGAACGGAAGATGAACTGAATCCCGATAAAGCATCTTCGGCGTCACAGTTTTATATTGTCACCGGGAAATTTTACACCGAAAATGAGTTGAATAAAATGGAACAGGAAAGAAATATCAAACTGACACCCGAACAACGTCAGGCTTATATGACACAAGGTGGGTCGCCGCATTTAGACGGCGCCTATACTGTATTCGGTGAAGTCGTGAAAGGAAAGAATGTCGTGGATAAAATCCAGTTCGTCCAAACCGACCTGAATGACCGGCCATTGAAAGATATCAGGATAAAAACGATGAAAATCGTAAAATAGTTGTATATTTGCATCAAAAAGTTCAATGTTGAAAGTTGAAAGTTCAAAGTTCAAGGTTCAAAGTCCCCCTTTGAAGGGGATAGGGGGATGTCGGATGTTCAAAGTTCAATATCTTTTTTATCCTCTTACCTTCTTACAGTCTGATGTTCTCCATCGGATAGGGTTTTTCCTGGTCATTTTTGTATTGGCCCTGCAAAATGGATTTTCTCAGGAACAAGAGAATCTGCCGTTCAGGTTACCCGTTCCCGAAGGTTATTATCGCGCTCATGTGGATGGAAACGACACGATTGCGATTATTAATTTGCCGACAGTATATGTTTTTCCTGCATTGGTGTTTAAGAACGAAAAAGAACAACAACAATATACTAAGTTGGTAATGGATGTAAAAAGAACATTACCGTATGCAAAATTGATTTATGACACCCTGATCGAAACCTACGAATATATTGAAACCATGCCAAATGATAAAGCCCGGAATGCCCATTTGAAACGGATGGAAAAGGAATTATACGCCCAATATAAGCCTGAGTTGAAAAAATTAACGCTTTCTCAAGGTAAATTATTGATTAAATTGGTTGATCGTGAATGCAATCAGTCAAGTTACAATTTAGTATCGGCCTATCTGGGCAGTTTCCGTGCTTCATTCTGGAATGTCTTTGCCGGAATGTTTGGCGCCAGCCTGAAAAGCAAATACGATCCCAAAGGACAAGATGCACAAACCGAACGGATCGTACTGCTGGTGGAGAGGGGACAGATTTAAATAATTGACAATTGACAGTTGACAGTTGACAATTGTCTGAAAAAATCCCAGATCACAATTCCTGCGGCAACCGCCACATTCAGGGAGTGTTTTGTTCCGTATTGCGGGATTTCGACACAACAATCACATTCATCCAAAACAACTTGCTGGATCCCTTTGACTTCATGTCCCAAAATCAAAGCATATTTTTTTGTTGAGTCTAAAGAAACATCGTTTAAAATCACACTACTTTCGGCTTGTTCGACGGCATAAAGGATGTATTTATTTTGTTTCAATATGCGTATCGCCTCTAATGTGTCGTTGTAATAGTACCATTCGACAGTATCTTCGGCGCCAAGCGCTGTCTTATGGATTTCAGGATGAGGGTGAATGGCTGTAAGACCACACAAGTAAACAGCTTCCAACCTGAAAGCATCGGCTGTACGAAAAACAGAACCGACATTATTCATGCTGCGTACATGGTCGAGCACTATGACTAACGGCGTTTTCGTGCAGCTCTTGTATTGGTCGGTTGTGAGCCGGTTTAGTTCCGTTATTTTCAGTTTTCGCATGATGTTCAAAGTTCAAAGTTCCAGGTTCAATGTTCCAGGTTCAATGTTCCAGGTTTAAAATTTAATTGTCAATTATCAATTATCAATTATTCATTGTCCTTTGAATAAGTTCGATTATCTCGTCGCCGAGGTCTTTTGCTTCCGGCATGGAGTGTGCTTCCGAATAAATACGGATGATGGGTTCCGTATTGCTTTTTCGCAGATGAACCCATTTGTCCGGAAAATCCACCTTTATCCCGTCGATATCCGTTATGTCGTCTCCGCTGAACTCTTCTTTTACTTTTGCCAGGATAGCGTCAACGTTAATTTCAGGGTTGAGTTCAATTTTCTGTTTCGATATAAAATAGGATGGATACGTTGCCCGAAGTTCGCTTGTCAGCATTTTTGATTTTGCCAGATGCGTCAAAAACAGGGCGATACCGACTAAAGCATCGCGCCCGTAATGGTTTTCCGGATAGATTACGCCTCCGTTGCCTTCGCCTCCAATGACAGCATTGATCTCTTTCATTTTGGCTACTACATTGACCTCACCGACAGCCGCAGGCTCATACCGGCATCCGAATTTTTGAGTTATGTCGCGTAAAGCACGGCTCGAACTGAGATTGCTGACCGTATTTCCCGGTGTATGGCTGAGAACGTAATCACTGACAGCCACCAATGTATATTCTTCGCCAAATAACTGCCCGTTTTCGCAGACAATAGCCAAACGGTCGACATCCGGATCGACCACGAATCCAACATCTGCTTTGCCTTGTGTCATCAAATGCGATATTTCCGTTAAATGCTCCGGCAATGGTTCCGGATTATGGGAAAAATTGCCATGAGGGTTACAATGTAATTTTAAAATCCCCTTTACGCCAAGTGCATAAAGCAGATCCGGCAAGACAATGCCCCCAACAGAGTTCACACAATCAATCGCTACCCGGAAATTGGCCGCTTTGATGGCTTCCGTATCTACTAACTTCAGGTTCAATATGCTTTCGATATGCCTTTCTTTATACCGGTTGTCTAAGATTATTTTTCCTAAGGAATCTGTTTCGGCAAAGGTAAAGTCTTCTGATCCGGCAATAGACAAGATCTCATTTCCTGCCGCCCCGGATAAAAATTCACCCTTTTCGTTCAGCAGTTTCAGTGCATTCCATTGTTTCGGATTATGGCTGGCTGTCAATACGATACCACCGCATGCCTTTTCCATCACAACAGCTATCCCTGTGGTTGGAGTTGTAGCCATTCCAATATCAACTACATCAAAACCCATTCCGGTGAGTGTTCCAATAACGACTGATTTTACCATTTCGCCTGATATGCGTGCATCGCGGCCAACAACAATCCGGTTTGAAGTCGCATGCGAATGATTACGGATGAACGTTGCATAAGCAGCTGTAAATTTTACAATAGCCAATGGGTTTAACCCCTCGTCGGTTTTCCCTCCGATCGTACCCCGAATGCCTGAAATTGATTTGATAAGTGTCATAGATTATTTTTAGTGCAAAGATACGAAATAGTTTTCAGATTATTGTTTCTGGTTTCTGGCTTGTAATGTTTATGATTTTCAACGCCTCATTCTTAATTCTTAATTTTCAACTTTTAATTCCTCATTGTCCATATATGTAAATTTTGTTAAAAAATGAATAAACGAAAGAAGACTAACAAAAATTATCTACATTTGCACATCATTCATAAAAATTAAGGTATATAATGAAGGTAAGAATTGGAGTTTTGATGATTATCCTGGGGCTTATGTTGGGTTCGTGTACTAAAAGAGGAAAATCATTTGCAGAGTACAAGAAAGAAGAAAGAGAGGCTATTAATAATTTGATTGCCAAAGAAAATTTCGAGATATTAAACAGGTATCCGGATAACGGAGTTTTTGGGGAAAAGCAATTTGTTTTGTTAGAGAATGGTTGTTACCTGAATGTGATAGATTCGGGCAATGGAAACAGGCCAATTATGAATAAGACAGTTGTTTTGATGCGATGCAGCACCAGAGGAATTACCCCGTCGGACAGTCTTGTTCTCTCCATTTTCGGGAATGGAATAAAACCGCTGGAATTTGTTTACGGGAATATACAAGCAGCAAAAATGAACAACTATAATAATAGTATTAGTCCCGAATATTGGTTTTTAAGTCCCGGTGTAGAATCGGCATTGGAACATGTTGGCGAAAATGCCGTTGTCCGGATGATTATCCCTTTTGATAACGGACAATCTGAATATCTTTATGGAATTGGCAGCGCTTATCAAAACGACGTCAGAGTCCCGATGTATTATGACAGGATACGATTTGTTTTTGACGACTATTAGAGACCGAAAGTAAGATCGTAAGACCGTAAGAGATGTGGAATAAATGTTCCTCTTTTCTTACGGTCTTACCATCTTACGGTCTACCCTTGGATTCATCTCTTTCAACGCCGTTTCAAAAGCCGCGACCGCATCAGCTAAGGAACCGTAAAATTCGCCGCCGGCAGCATTTTTGTGTCCTCCTCCATGAAAATAGGTGGATGAAAACCTGTTACAGGGGAAATCCCCTAACGATCGAAATGAAATTTTGATAAAATCCGTATCTTCACGTATAAATGCGGCGAATTGAATGCCTTCGATACTTAGCGGCAAATTCACAAGCCCTTCCGTATCTCCGGTAGTATAATGAAAACGATTCAATTCTTCTAAAGTCAAGGTGATTAATGCCGTTTTTTGTTTGGGATAGGTCTTCAATTTCCGGTAAAGGGCATAACCCGTTAAACGCATCCGAGATAGCGAATGAACCTGATATACATTCCTGTATATCAAATCTTTATCAATTCCTTTTTTGACTAATTCCGTGATGATGGTATAGATGTCAGGATTATTCGAATTAAACGTAAACGAACCGGTGTCGGTCATCATTCCGGCGTATATACATTCGGCTGTTTCTTTATTGATGTCACTGAATGATTTGATAGCGCAAAGCAGACGGAAGACCATTTCGCTGGTAGACGACATTTCAGGACAGGAAAATGTGAGACGACAAAATTCGGCAATATCCGGATGATGGTCGATCAGCACTTTTCTTCCATCGGCTGCTTCAAGGAAAGGAGCTAATTTGCCGATACGTTTTAATTCGTTGAAATCAAGACAGAAAATAACATCGGCCTCCTGGATCAATCGCTCTGCATATTCCTTATGACGTTCGTATACGACGACATCTCCTGTTCCGGGCATCCATTTCAAAAATGCAGGAAAATCATTGGGAACAACGACGTTTACCGAATCTTTTCCGATGACCGATAAGTAATGATACAGGCCTAACGAAGAACCGATAGCGTCGCCATCGGGCGAGATATGAGTTATGATCACAAAACGTTCGCCTTTATTTATATAGGTTTCAAGCTTTTGAATGTCTTTTTCTTCAAAAATTTTAGTGAGCATAGTTGGATTTTTGTTGCGCAAAGATACGAAATAAAAAGAATTATTTTGGTATTTTGATTTTTATTTCTATCTTTATCGAAAATTTAACTGACACAATCTTTTTTAACCATTTAAAAATTAAAAACATGAAAATTAGAACTATTATTTTCCTTACTGCGATTTTCTTTTGCTCCACGCTTTGTTGGGGGCAAACATGGAACCTGACTGAAACCATGACGGCGGTTTTAGACAATAACGTCCTTACGATCAGTACAACCCTGGAAGCCGAGGATATGCCTGAGTATGACTGGCTCGGCACACCCTGGTTTGACGTTCGTGATGATATTCATTCGGTAGTAATTGAAGACAGGGTAACAAGTATTGGCATTCGGGCTTTCCAGCATTGTATTTTTACATCTGTAACGATTGCTAACTCGGTTGCAACCATTGGAGAATGGGGGTTTTACAATTGCTATAACCTTGCATCTGTAACGATTCCCGAAGGAGTAATCACCATCGAACATTCTGCATTTTTGATGTGCCATAAATTAGTTACAATAGATATTCCGGCTTCGGTAACGTCTCTTGACCACACCGCTTTTGCAGATTGTGAACAGCTTACTGCGATCCATGTTCACGCAGATAACACCTCTTATATGTCGAAGGATGGGGTATTGTATAATAAGGATGCAACGATATTAATGAAATATCCCGAAGGGAAAAGCGGCGCCTCCTACGAAGTCCCGGGTTCGGTGGAAATCATCGAAGGGGGTGCGTTTGCGCTATCAAACCTTGAAACCGTTGCGATTCCAACCTCCGTCACAGAGATTGGTCCAAACGCTTTTTGGCGATGCGCCCAACTTACCTCTCTCACTATTCCCAACTCGGTGGCAAATATCGGAGATTACGCATTTGCCGAATGCGCCGGTTTAACTGAAGTGACGGTTGAATGGGCAATACCTTTGTTGGCGCTTGATTCCATTTTTCATCGGGTAAATACAACTGCTACGTTGCTCGTGCCTAACGGTACCAAACAGCTTTATCAGGATGCCGATGTATGGATGGATTTCGGGACGATTGTTGAGTATGAGTTTTCCGATACTGAAAAAATCAGCGTCTCTACCCTGAAAGCATACGCTGCAAATGGCATCCTGCATCTGACATGCCTCCAACCCGGAGAAACCCTGCGTATTTACAACCTTGCCGGGCAACTTATATATAAAGGTATAGCGAAAGCCGAAGAAGAACAAATCCCTCTCGTATCAAGCGGCGTTTATATTGTGGTTGCAGGCGAACAGACGGTAAAAATATTTGTGAATTAGGAAATAAGCGTATTCAACAGGAACACAGAAAAAAATCCTGTAAATTCCACAAATCCTATAAATCATGGTTTAATACAGCACATACCCCGCTATCCCTGACAATATAATCAACCGGATAATGTCTACTTTGAAAAAGCAGGCCAGGACAAATGTGCCAACGGCGATAAGGATGCTCCGGTAATCAATGAAATTATGATTATTCATCAGCAAGAGTGCGGCTGCTGCAATCAGTCCGATGGCTGCCGGTTTCATCCATAACAATGCCGCAGATACATACCGGTTGTTTTTAAACAAGCGTAAAAACCGGCACATACATACCATAATCACAATCGAAGGCAGACAAACGGCAAATGTAGCGAGTAACGAACCCAATACATTTCCGTTTGTTACTGTATAACCAATAAAGGTTGCGCAGTTGATACTGATTGGGCCTGGCGTCATTTGCGATATAGCCACAATATCGGTAAACTCAGCCACACTCAGCCATTGATTCGTTTCCACTACTTCGTATTGAATCATGGAAAGCATCGCATAGCCACCTCCAAACCCGAATAACCCGATTTTGAAGAAGACAGCGAACAGTTGCAGATATGTTTCAAGCATGTGTCTTCAGGAGTGTATGATATATAATTCCAACGATTCCGGCAATGGCAATCACCCATACGGGCGAAATGCCTAACCCCCAAACAAGGCATGCTGAAACCAAAGCGATGGATACGATTCCGAACCTGAACCCTCCTTTTTTCAACATGTTGACGACCGGAACAACAATCAAAGCCACTACAGCCGGGCGAATCCCGCAGAAAATCCGTTCGACAGTTGCATTGTCTCTGATGTCGGCAAAAAACATGGCAATCAATAAAATGGCAACAAACGACGGAATGATGACTCCTGACACTGCCGCGATAAGCCCGATAAGTCCATTTGTTTTATACCCGACAAACACTGCCGTATGGATAGCGATAGGACCGGGTGTCGACTGTGCCAGGGTAATCATGTCTGTGAAATCATCCTGAAGAATCCATTTCCGGTTGTCGACCACTTCTTTTTCGATCAATGGAATCATCACGTACCCTCCACCTAATGTGAAAGCGCCGATTTTAAAAAAAGATAAAAATAAGTCAAAATAGCATTTCATCAGAAGAACATTACATGTTACGCGTTACGAAAATAGAAAAAAAACTGGAAATATTTGATATTTTTAACCATTTCTTATAGATAATGAACGAAGTTTTACATTTTAAAAACAACCTTGTCAGATAAATTGCCTATTTTTGCACCTTGAAAAATGATGTAATTGTTCTTCGCGAAAGGATATACATGAAATTTAAACTAATTAAAAGGCTATAGCATTGTTAAATAAAGTGATTCGCCCTGTATTATTCTGTCTTTTGTTGGTGCTTTGGGTTGGGATGGGGATTGTAAAGGCGCAAAATAGTACACAAATTTCCGGTGTGGTGAAAGATTCCATTACCGGAGAGCCTATGTCGTTTGTTACAGTGATTTTTGAAGACTCCATCACCGGTACGATGACTGATGATGACGGAAGATTCAGAATGGTAAACACAAGGGGCTTTCAATCCCTTTTGGTGCAATTTCTCGGATATACAACAAAAATAGTCCCGCTTACACCCGGAGGCCCGAATGAGTCGCTCGAAATACTGCTATCTCCTACTTCACTCGAATTGACAGAGGTTGTGATCAGTGGAACAAGAGAACGATATATACGCAGAAATAATCCGGCTGTTGATTTAATACGAAACGTGATCGAACGAAAAAATGAGAACAGAGTTACTTCGAAAGACGCGTATCAAGTAGAATGTTACGAGAAATTAGCCATCTCTTTTGATGAGTTTAATGTGAATTTCGAAAGGAACAAATTCATGGAAAAATTCAAGTTTATCCGGAATTATCTCGACACTTCCGAATTTACAGGTAAAACGATATTAACCCTTTCCTTACGCGAAAAACTGTCTGATATTTATTACCGTAGAGATCCGAGAACAACAAAAAACATCCTTTTTGCCCGACGACAAAAAGGTTTGGATCAGACATTTGATGAATATGGAACATTGTCAGCCAATTTAGATGAAATGTTCAGGGAGGTTAATATATATGATAACGATATTAATTTTATGCTGAATCGTTTTGTCAGTCCGCTGTCTTCTACGCTGTCAACGACGTATTATCAATACTATATCATGGATACATTAGACGTTGAAGGCGACCTTTGTGTTGATTTGTCTTTTGTCCCGGTTAATTCGCGGAGTTACGGTTTTACCGGCAGGCTTTATATTACGCTTGATGGCAACTATTCCGTTAAAAAAGTGATACTGAATGTTCCATCCCGCATCAATATGAATTATGTGAGAAATATTCATATTGAACAGAATTACAAGCGTTTAGAAGACGGTTTATGGGCGTTGGAGAGGAGCGACACGCATATCATTTTTTATTTTATTACCGGAGCACAACAACTTTATGCGCATCAGGTAAAGAGTTATGATAAATACAAATATGAGGTAGCGAACAGGGATTCTATCTTCGGATTGCTGGGAAGTATGCATCAGGTTGCGCTTGATGTATCGCAACCTGATTCTTTTTGGATAGCACGACGACATATCGCGTTGAGGGAGAAAGAATTTGTAATCGACCAACTAATGGATCAACTGAGGGAAGTTCCTGTCTTTAAAGTGTTGATAAAAACAGGGGAGATATTGCTCTCAGGGTATATTCCGGTGAATAATACACATGCTGAAAACAAATTCGATTTTGGTCCGATGAATACCACATTCAGTTCAAATGAAGTGGAAGGGGTGCGCCTGCGTGTGGGTGGAGCGACTACAGCTAATTTGTTTCCACGCCTTTTCTGGAGCGGTTATGCTGCTTTCGGAATGAACGACCGCACGTGGAAACATCATAACAAGTTGACATACAGTTTCAATGAAAAGATGTATCACGAAAAGGAAACGCCTGTGAATAACCTCTCGTTGATGTATGAATATGATATTTATACGCCCGGTCAGGATTTTATTTTTACCAACAAGGACAATATGTTTGTGGCGATAAAAGTAGGAGCGACGATTGATAAAATGAATTACCTCCGTACATCGAAACTGCAATATGAGAAGGAATGGCTGAACGGCCTTTCCCTTAAAACCTGGATGCAGCTACAAAATAACGAAGCCACAGGCTCATTGCGTTACCACTTACGGGACTGGGACGACAATTTGACACGGATAAGAAGCATCAACACGTCGGAATGGGGTCTCCAATTGCGTTTTGCTCCAGGCGAACGCGCTTACAACAGCCGTTTGGGGAAAGGATCGTTCTTTAACGTATCGAAAGATGCTCCCGTTTTCCAGGTCGGCCATCGGATCGGACTGAAGGATGTGATGGGAGGTGATTACAACTACCACCGCACCGAAGCAAGCATAGCCAAAAGAATCTGGCTCTCTTCATTCGGACATATCGACGTCAACCTGAAGGCCGGTAAGATATGGGATAAAGTTCCTTTTCCCTTGCTGATTATGCCGAACACCAATCAATCTATCACCATTCAGCCCGAAACATTTCATATGATGAATGCGTTGGAGTTTGTGGCCGACCAATATGTTTCGCTTGATGCTACCTATTATATGAAAGGATGGATTTTCAACCGGATTCCGTTTTTAAACCTATTGCAAATACGGGAAGTCATTGGTTTCAATGGTGTCTACGGTAGCCTGTCGGATAAAAACAATCCTGCCGTCAGTCCTAATTTATTTATGTTTCCCGAAGGCGTCTATCCGCTTGGAAACAAGCCGTATATGGAATTTAGTCTCGGTTTGGATAATATCTTTCGCATTTTGCAAATCAATTATTATCGCCGACTAACCTATCTGGAACATCCTGATACGCGAAAAAACGGTTTCCGCTTAGCTTTCCGTTTTTCATTCTGACAGAATTACAGAATTTTTGCGTAATTTACATATAAGATTTTTGTTACCTTTGTCCAAAAATCCGGAATGTGAAATTTGTGATAGAACATACAGAAAGTCGTTCGCGGGCAAGAGCCGGACTGATAACGACGGATCACGGGTCGATTGAAACGCCTGTCTTTATGCCTGTTGGCACACAAGGAACAGTGAAAGCCATCCATGTAACCGAGTTGAAAGACGATGTTCAGGCGCAAATGATGCTGGCTAATACATATCATTTATACCTGCGTCCCGGTATGGAAATTCTGGAAAAAGCAGGTGGATTGCACCGGTTTAACAGCTGGGATCGTCCTATTTTGACAGATAGCGGCGGCTTTCAGGTATTTTCGTTAGCCGAGAACCGGAAACTAAGTCTCGAAGGCGCTGAGTTTCGTTCCCATATTGATGGCAGTAAACATTTTTTTACGCCTGAAAAAGTCATTGATATTCAACGCACAATTGGTGCAGATATAATCATGGCATTCGATGAATGTTGTCCGGGGGATGCCGATTATCAGTATGCAAAACAATCACTTGATTTGACTGAGTCGTGGTTAGATCGTTGTTGCCGACGTTTCAACGAAACGGAACCGGCGTATGGTTATGATCAGTCAATGTTTCCGATTGTGCAGGGAGGCGTTTTTTCGGATTTACGCATTCGTGCGGCAGAGTTTGTGGCCGGAAAAGACGCTGAGGGGAATGCGATTGGCGGTCTGGCTGTAGGCGAACCCACAGAGGTTATGTATGAAATGATAGAGGTCGTTAATGCGATCCTGCCGGACGACAAGCCCCGTTACCTGATGGGAGTGGGTACTCCGGCTAATCTACTGGAGGCGATTGAGCGCGGAGTAGATATGTTTGATTGCATTATGCCGACACGCAACGGCCGTAACGGACAGTTATTTACGCGGTATGGAACCATGAATATGCGTAACCGGAAGTGGGCGAACGATTTTTCGCCAATCGATCCGGATGCTCACGCTTTTGTGGATACAGTCTATACACGTGCGTTTTTGCATCATTTGTTTAAATCGAACGAAATAGTGGGATTGCAGATTGCCTCAATTCACAACCTGGCCTTTTATATGTGGTTGTTGAAAGAAGCGCGTACTCATATTTTGGCGGACGATTTTTCTGTCTGGAAAAAAGGGATTATTCATCAGTTAACACAACGTGTATGAAACGAACGGATTTTAAACCAATGCGTATCGACCGGTATATCATCAAAAAATTTCTCGGGACATTTGCTTTCATGATTGTTTTGATGATCGCCGTTACGGTCGTATTCGATGTCAACGAAAAAATTGAGCATTTTCTGAAACCGGAAGTGACAGTTTATGAGATTGCCTTTGACTATTATGCCAATTTTATCCCTTATTTTATTGGGCTTTTCAGTCCGTTGTTTTCGTTTATGGCTGTGATATATTTTACATCAAAATTAGCTGACCGCTCAGAAATTATTGCGATGTTATCAAGCGGGATCAGTTTTAACCGATTGATGTTTCCTTATCTTATATCGGCAACCATTATCGCATCCGGCAATTATGTACTGAGCGCTTATGTGGTTCCTAAAGCGAATGTAACCCGTATCGAATTTCAGAATACGTATATTAGAAACCAAAAAGTTGAATATGGCCGACATATACAGTTGGAAGTTGAACCTGGTGTCTTTGCCTATTTCGAAACTTTTCAGGCTACTTCTTCGATGGGATACCGTTTTTCGTTGGATCATTTTGAGGATAAGCAGTTGGTCTCGCGTTTGACAGCCCAATCCATTAAATATGATTCGTTACACCAGTGGACAATTATTGATTATATCATCCGCGATTTCGATGGAATGTATGAGCATATTACAACCGGAAACCGCAAAGATACTACACTCACATTCGTTCCCTCCGATTTCCTTATCTCGAATAGCGATTGCGAAACAATGACAAGTCCGGAATTAGCAAAACATATCCGCCGACAAAAACAACGAGGCATCGGAAATACTCAACTATTTGAAATAGAATATTATCAACGTTATGCAACCATTATGTCATTTTTTATCCTGACAATCATCGGTTTGTCTCTTTCGTCCCGCAAAATCAAAGGAGGAATGGGATTGTATCTTGGTATTGGTACAGGATTGACCTTTGCGTATGTGCTTTTCTCAAGAATATCATCAACGTTCGCTATCAGCGGATTAGTCAGCCCGATGATTGCTGTCTGGATACCAAATATGCTTTATTTCTTTATCACCATTTACTTGTATCGGCAGGCGCCGAGATAATCCAAAACCGTATCAAACCATTGGGCATTCTCAGAACCGAAACGCTGATGTCTTTCAAGGAGTCGTTTCACCGGCAGTTTGTGTTTGAAAAATAAGAAAGTTTTCAATGATTTTATGACCTTGCGGCGTGAGGATGGATTCGGGATGGAACTGTACGCCATATACCGGATACGCTTTATGGCATACTGCCATGATTTCGTCGTCATCTGTCCATGCGGTAATGAGCAATTCATTGGGCAAGGTTTCCTTGACGCCTGCCAAAGAGTGATACCTTGCTGCCTGTATAACAGGCGGTAATCCCTTAAATAAGGCGTTTTCGTTTTTTATCGTTACGTTTGACGACTTTCCGTGCATCAGTTTGGAGGCATACGAAACCGTGCCGCCAAATGCTTCATAAATAGCCTGATGACCGAGACAAATTCCTATAATCGGAATACTTGTATAAAAATTTCGGATAATTTCAATACATAAACCTGCGTCTGACGGTTTGCCGGGACCGGGTGAGATGACAATACGTTCGGGCGCAAGCGCTTTGATTTCGTTTATGCTTATTTTGTCATTTCGCACAACCTGTATATCAGCATCGAACGACCCAATCAGTTGATACAGGTTGTAGGAAAAACTGTCGTAATTATCTATCAGAAGTATCATCAGTCAATACCTCCTTCCGATTGCTCCAGCGCGTTTTGAACCGCCCTTGATTTGTTGATACATTCCTGATATTCCGATTCGGGCTTGCTGTCGGCTACGATGCCCGCGCCGGAACGGATAAACACCTTGCCTTTCTTCCTGTACGCAATGCGTATGGCGATACAGGTATCCATGTTTCCTGCGAAATCAAGATAACCGACTGCGCCGCCGTAGATGCCGCGTTTGTTTTGTTCCAGTTCGTTGATAATCTGCATGGCTCGTATTTTCGGTGCGCCCGATAATGTACCGGCGGGAAGTACGGCGTTGATGGCGTCCAAACCTGTTTTGCCGTCGATTATTTCGCCGCTCACGGTTGAGCCGATGTGCATTACATGGGAAAATCGCAGAACCGACATGTACTTTTCAACCTTTACCGTACCAAACCTGCTAATCTTGCCCAAGTCGTTGCGTCCCAAATCAACCAGCATATTGTGCTCTGCCAGTTCTTTTTCGTCCGCAAGAAGGTCTTTTTCAAAGGCTGTATCTTCCTCTTCGGTAACGCCTCGCAGACGCGTACCTGCCAGCGGGAAAGTAAACAGTTTTCCGTCCTGCAGTTTGACTAATGTTTCGGGCGACGCCCCGGCGATTTCAAGGTCATCGCCGCTGAAATAAAACATATACGGCGACGGATTTATGGTACGAAGCGCCCGGTACACATCAAAAAGGCTGCCCTCAAAATCGGTTTCAAAACGGTTGGATAACACAACCTGAAAAATATCGCCCTCTTTGATATATCCTTTTGCCCTGTCAACCATCCGGCAAAATTCCTCTTTGGTAAACAGCGCTTTAAACTCAGATTTGATATGTGCAGGCTCCGATGATGCCTGTGTTTCGTTCTTTATAATATGTTTCAACTGTTGAAGTTGTTCGATTCCGCGTTCGTACTCCGTTTCAAGATTTTTTGTGCCGATATTGACAATCAAAACTATCTTTTGCCGGTAATGGTCAAATGCGATGACCTTGTCAAAAAGCATCAAATCGACATCCCGAAAATGTTCTTTGTCGCAGGCGTCCAGATTCAAAGACGGCTCGGCATATTTGGCGTAATCGTATGCAAAATAGCCTACCAGTCCGCCAGTAAAAGGAGGAAGATAGTCGAATTTTACGCTTTTATACTCGTCTAATACTTTCTGTATATGTTTATTGGGGTTTTCTGTTTCCAATGTTTCCGTCCCTGTTGCGGAAGTGATTTTCATTGCGCCGTTCAGGCAAGTGATTTCCATGATAGGGTCAAAGCCCAAAAAGGTGTATCTGCCCCAATTCTTTGTGTCCTCGGCGCTTTCAAGCATAAAGCAATGACTGCTGCTATTTTTTAGTTTGTTCATTACCTGAACAGGGGTAACCATATCAGCATATATTTCCGTACTGACAGGTATCACGCTGTATTGCCCCGTAGCGGCTATTTCCTTTGTCTTTTCAAACGATGGTCTTATCATGATTCTATTATTCCCAAAGCATTCAAATACCCCATAACACCCAATATGGCAATCAAAATCAACAGAATAATGGCGGTTATATGTATCGCTTTCTTTTCAAATTTGTAGAAAGTCCATAAAATTCCAACAAACAGAGAAATCCACAAAATGGCTTCGGGATAGCCCATTAGGTGTTCCATAACAGGAATTTTGGTATAAATAAGACCTTCTATTGAGCCTGTCGCGGCGGCAAAAGTTGATACGACCGACAACCCAAAAACCAGAAGTCCCAATTTTAAAAAACCGCGTTTTTCTTCTATAAAGACTTTCCGCATCGGCAGTAATACCAATGCAATAATGATACCGCGAATGATTTGCAATGAAGTTCCTCCAAGCGCAACGATTGGGGCAGTTGTTGGTTTCATTAACGACGACAATATGCCGCTTGAAAACCAATTCTCATAGTCGAACACGTTCGACGCAAATATGCCTGCAATAAAATAAGCAATGGTATGTGCCGCAGTTATTCGCCACATAAATTTCAGATTCTCTTTGTTTTTGTCTGTCATATCTTTCAATCCTAACGATACAAAAGTACGCATTTTTTTGTTACGCAAGTTGTTTTTTCCCACTTCCTCACCTATTTCTTCTTATACCAAACCGACCGGTCAATCTGGTATGACATGTAATATCTTTACCTCCCAAGCCACTCGTCTATCCCTTTCGCCGCTTTCCTTTGCAGCCATACGCGGCTGAACATATCCCTCACTGAAGGCTTTTTCAATAATCGCTACTTCGTTTTTGCGGACAGTTACCGGCTCGCCATTCAAATTCAATACGCACGCCTTCTCGCACAACGCCGGACAGACGCGCCCCGTAAATTCGGGAAAATCGTCCGTCTCGCACAGGTTTTCATACGCCTTGCGCCATTCGCCCCTGTAGACCCAGTCCTGCCATTCGCTTTGGCGATTGCCCAAGGGACAAGTCCAGTGACAAAACGGCACGCCGCAGTCCATACAGCGCGA
>Ga0099364_10003144_pt1 | contig 25855 bp, 24 predicted proteins | sample TergutTh196P3_FD_73070 | JGI IMG/M metagenome (GOLD analysis project Ga0099364, IMG submission 73070) | Microcerotermes parvus P3 segment gut microbial communities from Pointe-Noire, Republic of the Congo - Th196 P3 | ecosystem: Host-associated > Arthropoda: Insects > Digestive system > Gut ...
TGCTTGAGGAAGCGGGGTGGTTGTTCATAACGGAATGTTTGTAGTAATTGTATTACGCGGCTTGTAGTAGAATCCCCCCCCCCCGTGTAGTAGTTTCTACTACATTGCTTGTAGTAATTTTACTACAAGCATCGGCATAGGAGGAGGTGTTAAAATTTTTTCTGTCAGGACTTATATTGCCTGAAAATGAATTCAAAAGTTTTTTGTTCATTTTTAATTAAATATATTGTTAAAAAATAATTTACTAATTTATAGAATACAAAAATAACTTTTTTATTTTAAATAATGCTTTCAAAAAAATAATTATTTACTTTAAAAAAAAACCTTATTTTTGTAAAAAAATAATAAAAAGTTTTAGTTATTCAATTTAATACCGAAATATAATATAAAGGATTGTTTAGTTAAAACAGTTATTGCAAATAAAAAAAATAATAAAATATATTATGGCAAAAACAATACTTGTAGCAGAAGATTCCAGTTCTGTAAGAAAGTTTATATTCTTTGCATTAAAATTAGCAGGATATGAAGTAATTACTGCTGTTGACGGAATGGATGCTTTGGAACAATTACCGAAAATAAAAATAGATATGTTGATAACTGATATAAATATGCCGAACATTGATGGTATAAAATTAGTTAAATCTATTCGCGAAAACCCTGAATATATTAATTTGCCGATAATAATACTATCATCATTATCGGCTGACGAAGATATAGAACAAGGGCTTTCGGCGGGAGCAAATTCATATTTGATAAAGCCGTTTAATGCTAAAAGAATACAATATGAAATTTCAAAATATCTATCAGAAGATTAAAATTATTAAAATATTTTTATAAAAATTATAATAACATATAATTAAATTAATTTCAAATAATTAAAAAAATAGGATTTTTATGCGTTTTTTAGTTGTAGATGATTCGCCAACGATGCGAAGAATAGTAATAAATGCTCTTAAAACATTCGGGCATACAGAAATAGTAGAAGCAGGTGATGGGCAAGAAGCATTCACTAAATTAGCGACAGGAGAGGTCGTAGATTTTGTTATTACTGATTGGAATATGCCCGAAATGAGCGGGTTGGAACTAACAAAATCTATTAGAGGTGACGACAGATTTAAGCACCTACCTATTCTTATGGTAACTACACGAGGTCTAAAAGCCGATATTATAGAAGCACTAAAAGCAAAAGTTAATAATTATGTAGTAAAACCATTTACGCCTGCCGTATTAAAAGAAAAAATGGATGCTATATTAAATAAATAATGTTGGTAACCTATAAAAATATAGTTTTACATATTTTATTCTGCTTAACTTGTTTCAGCATCTCCATAAAATTAGGATATGCTGAAACGAGTTCGGAATAACATAAAAAGTTCTATTTTTATAGGTCACATTTACAAGAAAAAAATTATTTTTGTGCTATAAGTATTAAAATGTATGAACATAAATAATCCGTTATTCCTCAACCTAAACAGAACTGAACAAAAAAATATTATAGAAACAATTATATTTGCAGGAAGTTCTGATGATAATCTTACCGCAGAAAATATTAAAAATATATTGCTAAATACCAATAATAAAAATAATAATCCACCAAAAATTAAAAACAATACGTTTCCAAGTATTAACGAATATTTTCAAGATGCTGTTGCTGATAATAACAAAAATAACAACCAAGAAATTGATTTTCCTGTAGAAGAAATTATCAATATGATTGACGAAATTAATTCTGATTTGGAAAGCACGAATCGTCCTTATAGAATTGTTGATTTTGCGGGAATATATCAATTTGCTACTCTTCCACAATATGGCGAAATTGTAGAAAATATGCTAAATAACAAAGTTAAAAAGCGTTTTACTAATGCCCAAATTGAAACACTTGCAATTATTGCTTACAAACAACCCGTAACTAAACCCGAAATTGATAAAATTAGAGGTGTAATGAGTTCAAGTGAAATTATTAATGTGCTGATTGAAAAAGGTCTTGTTGAAATTGCAGGTAGAAAAGATATTGTAGGAAAGCCACTCTTATACGTAACTACTAATGATTTTCTGAAAACGTTTGGACTAAACACATTATACGACTTGCCAAAATTGACTGAAATAGAAGAAATAGCAGAACAAAAATTGAAAGAAGAAGCCGAAACGTCACCTGAAATTATTTTAAACGTTCAGCAGGAAGATATTGATAATCTAAACAATGAAGGTGTTGAATTAGACATAAAATGATAAATTTCTACATCTTATAACACAGGGGTATCCCCTGTGCTAAAAATGTTATGATAGACAAAATACTGAACCTACAAATGTGTTTTTACTTATCTACGAATTCAAACATTGGCATATCTACTTTGCCAAAATTTAACTCGCAGATATAACTGATTAACACATTTATGCTATGTTTTGCTAATGCTATATCGGACTCTATTACTTCTTTGCGTATTTCTAAATGTGTTTTAGATGCGGCGTAAGAACCTTGTTCTATCTGTGTTGTAAGTGTTTGCGATAGAATTACTTTTGATATTTCGGCATTGCAAATATCTATTAGTTCCCTATACAATTGAACATTACCTTGTTTTGCGTTATCGTGAATCTGCACTGAAACCTTGCCACTGGCAACAATAGTATTACTCTCCATCATTTCTGAAAAAGAATCTAATAGTTCTTCTTGCTCTGCGGCGGAAAGATTATTCTCGGTTGTTGCTATTACCATCGGATTACCGAAACGTTCAATAAAATTAACCCAGAAACGAATCGCAGAGTTTTTGAAAGTGCAAGACCAATAACATTTACTCAAAAGCGACTGCCCGTATGGATTATCATAATCCGATTCGTGCTGAACTAATAGACATTTATATTTCGGCATTTTCTTGCCATTCGGCTCCGAAATACTAATATATTTTAGTTTAGAATTGCCGTCAAATATAAAGTATTCTTGTGGTCTTGCTTCTAACCTTTCTATTGCATAAAGGATATTGCCGTTAAATAAATTCTCTTTCCAAATTATTTCTATCGGCTGAAAACCAAATAAAACTGCATCTAATATCTGTTTTATTAACTTATCAATGTCTATATTTGCAAAACATAAATTAACAAAATTAAATACTTCTTTGCTTGATTTTCCTTGTTCTAAACGATATTGTTTAGATACAACACCTGCTTTTCGGGATTGTATGCAAGCCCAAAGATGTGGGTCGTTTTTTAGATTCCGCAGGTTATGATAATTTTTGCCATTGCGGGATAGAACTGTATCGGGGTTCGGCAACACGCCAATATACTTATAGAACGACAAATTATTTGTTCTACTTACTAATTCTTTTGTGAGGTTATATTTCATATATTATACTTATATTTTAATTCAAAAAACAGATGCAAACATAATACAATACAACCTTCCTCACAAGTAAATAATTTATAAATAAAATGTAAATGATATGTAAAGTATGCGGATTTATGATATTATTATTTTATTATTATGCTGAAATAAGTTCAGCATAAATGACATATTTTATGATAATAAAAATTATTTATAAAAAATACTATTTTTGCAATAAAAACATATAATATGATTAAAATAAAAGAAGTAAATACCAAAAAAGAGATAAAACAATTTATAAAAATACAAAAACTATTCTATAAAGAGAATCCTAATTTTGTTCATCCTATCATTTCAGAAGAAATGAAAAACTTCGATAAAGGAAAAAATCCATTATATAAGCACGCAGATTATCAATTGTTTATTGCAGAAAAAAATGGCGAAATAGTTGGACGTATCGCTGCAATAGAAAATAAAAGACATAATGAAATACATAATGATAGTGTTGGTTTTTTTGGTTTTTTTGAAAGTATTAATGACCAAAATGTAGCAAATGAATTATTTGATGCAGCAAAAAAATGGCTTTTAAGTAGAGGAAAAACTATTATGCGTGGTCCGACTAATCCTACTTTTAATGATGTTATAGGTTTTAGTGCAGATGCTTTTGATTCGCCGCCTGTTATATTAAGTCCTTATACTAACCTTTATTATTTGCAGTTATGCGAAAATTACGGGATGAAAAAAGCAAAAGATTTATTTGCTTATAAATTAGAAAATCATAATTATCGTTCAGAAAAATTAAACCGTTACCATAATTTAATACAGCAAAAAACTAATGCTGTGCTGCGTGAAGTAGATTTAAAAAATAAAAACCAACTCGCAAAAGATGTTAAGATATTAAAAGAACTTTATAATTTAGCGTGGGAAAAGAATTGGGGTTTTGTAAAGATGACCGATGAAGAGTTTGATTTTCTTGCTGAATCTTTGGTTCAAGTAGGGAAGAAAGAACTTACTTTAATAGTAGAAATAAATGATAAGCCCGTAGGTTTTGCACTTGTTTTGCCTGATATAAATCAAGCATTAATACATAATAAAAGTGGCACTTTGCTCGGTGCAGGTTGGTGTTTGCTAACAAAAAAGAAGAAAATTAATACTTGTAGAATTATAGTTTTAGGGGTTATTCCTGAATATAGAAATAAAGGTTTAGAGGTATTATTGTATTACAGAATAGGCGATGCAGCGTTGGGATTAGGTATTCCAACAGGCGATGCTTCTTGGATACTCGAAGATAATGAAATGATGATTAGAGGTCTAACGCAAACAATGAACGCAACACGTTATAAAACATTCCGTATTTATGAAATTGATTGCTAATAAACTTGTTTAGATAATACTGAAGTAAATTGGCTATAACATTTTTAGAAATTAACTTTATTTATTTTGTTTTTTTTATTTTTGTAAATATAATTATAAATAATTATGAGTTCAGGATTATATTCAATAGATGCTAAATCTTATAATAAAACGCTAAATTTAGCAAAAATTAAACCTTACGGCGACACAATAAATGATGGCAAAATACAATTATCTTTTACTTTGCCTGTTCCAAGCGGTGCTGAAGCCACCGAAGCAGCAAAAGAATTAATGCGAAAAATGGGATTTGAAAATCCGTCTGTTGTTTTTCAGCAAGAACTAACTAATGGTTTTACTTTTATGAATTGCTACGGAAGTTGCACCCATACAGTAGATTACTCTGCCATTAATGTTCCAAAAGTAGAATGCACTACTTGGGATATGAAGAAAACAGATGCATACATTAAAGAACATATCGGCAGAAAAATAGTTGTAATCGGAGCAAGCACAGGAACAGATGCTCACACCGTTGGAATAGATGCTATAATGAATATGAAAGGATATGCAGGACATTATGGTTTAGAAAGATACGAAATGTTCGAAGCACTAAATATGGGAAGCCAAGTGCCAAACGACCAATTTATTAAAAAAGCAATAGAACTAAATGCTGATGCACTGCTTGTATCTCAAACTGTAACACAAAAAGATATTCACGTGAAAAATCTTATAGAACTTGTAGAATTGCTTGAAGCAGAGGGGTTACGTAGCAAAATTATATTAGTATGCGGAGGTCCAAGAATATCTCACGAATTAGCAAAAGAATTGGGATATGATGCAGGTTTTGGTATGAATTCGTTTGCCGATGATGTTGCATCATTTATATCGCAAGAAATAGTTAGAAGAGAAAAAACATAAAAACAAACTTTTACATATTCTGTTATACTGAACTTATTTCTGCATCTCCTCGTATAAAAAGTCATACCGAAACGAGTTCGGTATGACTTTTTATATGCACAAATTCTTTCTATTTAAATATAACTTTCTGTGTAATTTTTTCTGAACCTGCGGTTAGCAATATATTGTATTCGCCAACGGGAAATATTTTATTTATTGTAATTATATTTTCGCCGATATTCAAATCAAAATTGTTTTCTTCAAATACTAATTTGCCTAAATAATCAAATATCTGTATAGTGGCAATAGTAGTGCTTTTAGAAATATATTTTATATTTATTTCATCACTTGCGGGAAGAGGAAATACAGAACAAATAGATGCTTCTTCATCGTTTATAGATAGCGTATCTGGACCAAGTATTCCGTTATAAGTAATATTTTGTGCTAATGTGCGAACCTGCTCATCATTAGTGCTATCGGACCAAGCAACTACTATTTGGTTGTTAATAAAGTCCGTTGCAACAACAGAATTTCTTTTGTATTTTGAGATATTAACATCAATATTATCTGCAAAATCTTTGTTACCTGTCCCTATGTAATAGCGATTATAAACTAAATCGTAATCCTGCGAAGTCGTATTATATTTAGAAAATACAAGCACAATTTTATCTCCCGCAGTGCCAATAGCGGCAGGAGTATTGTGATGCGATAAAATACTTTCATCAACAATTATTCCGTTAGTTCCCCAAGTTTTTTCGCCATCGGGGGTAATTTTTTGCAAATTAACGGAATTAGTATTTTGATTTTGGCTACGCCAAGTGATATTCAGGTCATTAGTATTTTTATCTACTGACACAAGAGGATTATAGCATTCAGTGGTATTTTCGGTTAATTCCATACCATAATCAGTAAATTTCCTAATACCTGTAATTTCAAAACCATTATCTTCTGTGGTAATTCTTTGGACGTAAATGTTTTTCTTTTTCCATATAACATATATACCGCCCAAGCCATCAGGTATAATTTGGTGAGGTTCGTTGTGCGACAAGTCGCTTCCTGTTTCGTGTCCTACATATATGGCTTTCCATACATTATTACAATTTTTATCGTAATAATCTGCATAAAGACGTTCATATATTCTATACACAACATAAAAAGAACCATCTTCAATAAAACAGACCTTCGGCATCGTATTATAACCATCAATTACGTTACCCGATGATGCAATATCTCCATCAGGCGTTAATTTGTTAATATACAGATCGTTCAAAAACGGAACTGCAAAAACGATTTCGTTCTCATCATTTATGTCAACAGAAGTGCCTGCAATGATAGGATCCTCTACTAATTTAGCAGAATCAAATTGCAATTCTATAAGTGTAAAACCACCTTGATGATGCAACTTAAAAAACAAATTACCACCAAATGATAGTAATACATTATAACCTGAAGAGACAAGATTAAAATCATTTTCTGGCTTATTACCTATTGAATATGAAATACCAATACTATTAGATATTATATTCCCATTAGAATCTAATATACAAACATTGATTTTTCCTTCATTAGCAATTAAATCTATTTGTTCTTCGGCAATAAAAGTGGTGCCATTTTCTGTGGTTGCTATCCTTATATTTGACATATTGCCATTGTGCGTTGATACAACCAGCGGATTGTGTGGGTCATTAGAATACTGCGAATAAGCATTAGATATCCCACACATAATTAAAAAAAATACTAAGAAGTTTTTCATAAAACTAAAATAAATTAATAATTAAAATACAAAAATAAGGTTTTTTTTTGTAATATACATCTGCTACAAAAAGTGTTAAATAATAATATAATAATTTGAAAATACAAAACACAAGAAATATTTTAGTATATTTCTTGTATTTCGGGATATCTAAAATAATTATTAGTTCCTAATAGTTTTCTATATTAACTTGAAAATATGCTTGCGAATGCAAACACGCAGGACACATATCAGGTGCATTAGTGCCTTCAACAATCATACCGCAGTTGCGACAATACCATCTAACTGGTGTAGTTTTTTTAAATACTTCACCTTTTTCTAAATTAGCAAGAAGTTTTTCAAATCTTTCTTGATGTCCTTTTTCTGCTATTGCTATTTTTTGAAACGCTTCAGCAATTTCAGAGAACCCTTCAGCATTTGCTATTTTAGCAAATTCGGGATAAAGTTCTGACCATTCCTCGTGTTCACCCATAGCGGATGCTTTTAGGTTCTCGGGAGTAGTGCTTTCTTTTCCTGCAGGATATGAAGCAGTAATTTCAACATTTCCGCCTTCAAGGAATCGGAAGAATCTTTTAGCGTGTTGAATTTCTTGTTTAGCAGTTATTTTGAATACTTTAGCAATTTGCTGGTATCCTTCTTTTTTTGCTATTTTAGCGAACATCAAATAACGATTAGTCGCTTGCGACTCACCTGCAAAGGATTTTAATAAGTTTTGTTCTGTTTTAGTTCCTTTTAAAGTAGGCATAACATTTCTCTATAATTGATAATATTTTTACAAAAATACGTTTTTTTGTAAAAAAAATGCAATATTTTTTGAAAAGCCCAACAAATGCAATATATAAGTGGATTTCAGGTTTTTATAGTAATTTTCGGTTTTACGAAAAATATTTTCATTTTATCAAAGTATTTTTGGACATATTAGAACAAAAAGAACATTTTTTATAACATAAAATCAACAATTTTAATAATTTTTGTTCCTTCAAATTGCTCCAAAACAAGCAAATCATTATCTCCCGTAATTAAATAATCGGCTTTGCTATCTTTTGCTAATGCCAGCAAATAATTATCTTTTTTATCTCTACAAATATCAACTTTAGAACTTATTTCTACTATTTCAGCATATCTTTCTATAAATTCAAATAAAATTCTTACTTGTTCATTTGAAAAAAGATTTGTAAATTTTCGCCGCTCAACAACATCACACAATTCAGCAAGCAATTCTTTACTAAAAATCAATTTATGATTGCCAAATAACTCTCTAAAAATAGAAAATTGCTTCTTTATAAGAAAACTAACCCATATATTTGTATCAATTATTATTTTGTTGCATTCTTTTTGCATATCTTTCTGCTCTTACTATTTCAACCTCTTCTGTAATTTCTTCGAATGTTATATCAGAGTCGGGTTTGTTTCTAAATGAATCTATAAATTTTTGCAATTTATATTCTTTTTCTTCAATGGTTATTAGATTTAGTGCTTCTAAATTTAGCAATAATTCTTTTGCTTGTGGATTTAATACTTTTACTTCTAATGTTTCCATAATATTATTTATAATTTAACAAATATAAGTATTTTTTTTAATTTTTATCCCATAAACTCATCAAATCGTTCTATACATTCTTTTTTGCCGAGAACAGCCATTGTTTCGAACATTCCTGCACCAACCGATTTGCCTGTAATCATTAAACGCAAAGGATGAATTACATCTTTTAACTTTAATTTATTTGCATCTACAAATTGTTTTGTGGCATCGTGAAGTAAATTATGCGACCAATCATTTATATTTCTAAACTCGTCAATTAGTGGCTGCATCATTGTAGCAGTTCCTTCTTTCCAGTGTTTTTCTTTATAATCGGCTTCAAATTCTTTTGGTTTTTCGAACATATAATTGCCAAAAGTTAGCACATCTTTAAGAAAAGTAATTCGCTCTTTAAATAAATCAATAACTTTACCTAAATAATCATCGCTCACATCACCATAATTAAAATTAGATAATTCGGGCTTAAGAATGCTTGCCATATAAGATATTGGCAATTTTTTTAGATATTGTCCGTTCATCCAATCTAACTTTTGAGTATCAAAAACAGCACCACTTTTATTAACTTTTTCTAATTTAAATGTATTAATTAACTCCTGAAAATCAAATATCTCTCGGTCAGCAGAAGGATTCCAGCCAAGCAATGCAATAAAATTAACAAATGCTTCTTTGAAATAACCTTTTGCTACAAAATCCTCAACCGCAACACTTCCTTGACGCTTGCTTAATTTTGTTTTATCCCTATTCAAAAGCAGCGGAAGATGTGCAAACAAAGGACATTCCCATCCAAATGCTTTATAAAGCAAAATATGTTTCGGCGTAGATGGTATCCATTCTTCGCCACGAATTATATGAGTTATTCCCATCAAATGGTCATCAATAACATTCGCAAGATGATAAGTAGGAAAGCCATCAGATTTTAGCAAAATCTGGTCATCAACATCCCGACCAATAACAGAAACATATCCGCGAATTAAATCCGTAAAAGTAATTTCGTCATTATGAGGCACTTTCAAGCGAATACAATATGCCGTTCCGTCATTTATTAGTTTTTGCGTTTCATCTTTGCCGAGCGTGAACTCATTTCGCATAACACTTCTATCATATTTCGGAGCGATACCTGCTTTTTGCTGTCTTTCGCGCATTGCATCAAGTTCTTCGGCGGTATCAAAGGCATAATATGCCGAACCATTTTCTATTAATTCCGTTCCATATTTTTTGTATAAATGAAATCTTTCCGATTGGATATAAGGACCGAAATCACCGCCGATTTCTGGACTTTCATCAAATTCAATTCCTGCCCATCGTAATGATTTAATTAGATTTTCTTGTGCATTTTCTACGAAGCGTGTTCTATCTGTATCTTCTATTCTTAGAATAAATTTTCCGCCATTATGTTTTGCGAAAAGGTAGTTATATAGTGCTGTTCTTAAGCCGCCAACATGTAGAAATCCTGTTGGTGAAGGTGCAAATCTTACTCTGATATTCATCTTATTATTTGTGAATTAACAATAACTTTTTATAAAAATAATAAAAATAAATGAAAATAAAAACAACATACTTGCATTTACAAATAATTTGCTTGTAATTATTAACACGGGGGCTTGCCCTCGTGTTCTATATTTTGGACCACCCCGCTTGCTAAAGCAAGCACCCCTCCACAGGAGGGGAACTGTTCCCCTCCGAGGAGGGGTGTCATTTGCGAAAGCAAATGACGGGGTGGTAAAAAAACACGGGGGCTTGCCCCCGTGCTAAATTCTGTCATTCCGAACTTGGTTCGGAATCCCCTTATTTACAAACCCTTACGGCTGTGGCTTAATTCTTACTCTGCCTTTCTTTACGTTAATTTTTTTGATGCGGGATTTCTTTTTGGCGACATCAAACATTGCGGTTAATGTCCTGTCGGCACCAATGTTAAAAATATATGAACTACCTGAATATACTATTGCACCACCTTCCTTCCAACCCTTAAATACATAATCCGCAGTAGGAGTTGCGGTTAGTGTTATAGATTCGCCGCAAGTGTATAATGCTTTAGTATCGCTCCTTGATACCGTCCCCATCGTAGTATTACTGCTATTTACACTTAAAGTGTATGTGGCAGTAACAGGGGTAAAGTGTGCCGTTAAAACGGTATCTTTGAATAGTGTAATAGTTTCGGTAGCATTTGTAGAAAGTTCTGTGTTATCTGCATTAGTCCAATTTACAAACTCATAACAATCATCCGCCGTTGCTGTTATTATTCTACTATCGCCGCAAGTTATTGCTGTCAGCGAACCACCGCTACCTGTGGCTGTGCCACCGCCATCATCGGCAAGCGTTAATGTATATGTAGGCGCAGGTGTAAAGTTTGCTTTTATAGTGCTATCTTTTACAACTGTAATAATTTCGGTAGCATTTGTAGAAAGTTCTGTGTTATCTGCATTAGTCCAATTAACAAATTGATAACAAGAATTAGGCGTTGCTGTTATTGTTCTACTATCGCCGCAAGTTATTGCTGTTAGCGGACCACCACTACCTGTGACTGTGCCATCGCCATCATAGTCAAGCGTCAATGTATATGTAGGCGCAGGTAAGATAAGTATAAAATTTGCTGTTAAAGTGGTATCACTAACAACATAAACATCAAGCGGATTGGTAGATGATGTAAAACTACCACTCGTCCATCCATCAAATTGATAACAATCATCTGCTATTGCGGTTATTTTTCTTGTTGTTCCGCAAGGCACATCTTCGCTGGTTTGTGTTCCGCTTGTGCCGATGATAGCCGTGCCATTATTGGCGCTTACTTTTAGTTCATAAGTTACTGGCTTGTCAACAGGATACTCCACTACATCAGCAAATTGGTCTAAAAATGTGCTTCCCCAACTTGAATGGTTTTCATAAGCACATAATGAACCTTCAGGAATATGTAAGGTAACATTTCCTAAATCTACGGCATCGAACACAGAAGACCCTAAAGTTGGTGGCACTGGTCCTAATGTAATATTTTCTAAAGCGGAGCACAACTCAAAAGCCGAATTGCCAATAGTTTTCACAAGTGGAAACTCTACATTTACTAAATTTGTGCAATGCTGAAAAGCCCTAATACCAATAGTTTTCACAAGTGGAAACTCTACATTTACTAAATTTGTGCAAAACGAAAAAGCAAGATTATCAATAGTTGCTGCAAGTGGAAACTCTACACTTTGTAAATCTGTGCAACCAGCAAAAGCAGTCTCGCCAATATACTCTGCATTAGGAATATATACATTTTCTAAACTACTGCACAACCTAAAAACATCATAGTCAATAGTTTCTACAAGTGGAAACTCAACACTTACTAAACTACTGCAATACTCAAAAGCACTCTCGCCAATATACTCTGCATTAGGAATATATACATTTTCTAAACTACTGCAACCCTGAAAAGCAGAATTACCAATAGCTGTAGCAACCGGGAAATCTGCACTTTCTAAACTGGTGCAATTATAAAAAGAAAGCGCGCCAATAGACTCTGCAATCGGAAACTCTACACTTTTTAGAAACAAGCAACTATAAAAAGAACGACCAAAAGCAGAACTACCAATGCTTATTGCATCATCACATTTAACATTAACTAATGCAGGACAAGATATATCATACCAAAATTCGTTATCTCCTATTATGTGATTAATTTGGTCAGCATAAGGCGGGCAATCAACTGATAAAACAGCAACATCCTCCACTACATCAGCGAATTGGTCTAAAAGTGCTGTTCCCCAATCTAAATGGGCTTCATAAAGACATAATGAACCCGCAGGAATATGCAATGTAACATCAGATAAATTTGCGGTATTATAGAATACATATGTTTCTAATTCCGGCGGCTCTGCGCCTAATGTAATGCTTTCTAAACTCGTGCAATACATAAAAGCAAAATTGCTAATAGTTTCTACACTCGGAAGCTCTACGCTTTTTAAACTCGTGCAATTAGTAAAAGCATAATTGCTAATAGTTTTTACACTTGGCAAACTAACATTTTCTAAACTCGTGCATAAATTAAAAGCACGAGCACTAATAGTAATCGCACTTGGCAAACTAACATTTTTTAAACTGCTGCACTCTCTAAAAGCATAATCACCAATAGTAATCGCACTTGGCAAACTAACAGTTTCTAAACTGCTGCAATAAGTAAAAGCGTTAACACCAACAGTTTCTACACTCGGAAACTCTACGCTTTTTAAACCGCTGCAATCTCTAAAAACTAGTTGATCAATAGTAATCGCACTTGGCAAACTAACATTTTCTAAACTCGTGCAATTGAAAAAAGTACTCTCGCCAATAGTAGTCACACTTGGAAAACTAATAGTTTTTAAACTACTGCAATACTGAAAAACATAATTTTTAATAGTAGTCGCACTTGGAATATTAATACTTTCTAAACTGCTGCATTGATAAAAAGCATAATTTTCAATAGTTTCAGCAAGCGAAAAAGTTGCACTTTCTAAACTGGTGCATTCATAAAAAGCTTGATTTCCAATAGTTATTACATCAGGTGCATTTACACTAACTAAATAATCACGATTAGTGATATTAGTAGGTCCTCCCCGAAAAACATTATTACCTAATGCAGTTATTGGGCTATTGATAATAGCACTAAACGGATATGAAATACCTGATAATTGTGTATTCACATCAGTTTGCGTAAGAGTTGGCGGACTTGCTGCATTAAATGTAATTGGTGTTTGTGCAGATAAGTTAGCACTCATTGATATAGCAAGCACGATTGCTATAATCACAGGGGCAAGCCCCCGTGTTAATTTACCACCCCGCCATTTGCTTTCGCAAATGTCTCCCCTCCACGGGAGGGGAACTGTTGCACTCCTGTGGAGGGGTGGCTGTTCATCATAGTGGGAATCTATCACCCCTGCCCCTCCATAGAGGGGAACTGTTCCCCTCCTGTGGAGGGGTGCTTGCTTTAGCAAGCGGGGTGGTTTTTCATAACGAGATGTTTGTAGTAATACTACTACACGGCTTGTAGTAGGAATCCCCCCCCCCGTGTAGTAGTTTCTACTACATTGCTTGTAGTGATTTTACTACAAGCATCGGCATAGGCGGAGGTGTTGTTTGTCAGGTCTTTTTTGCCTGAAAATTGATTTAAATTATGACGCATAGTCTATAATCCTTAAATTTTATTAATTAAAAATATATTATCTAATTTATAGAATGCAAAAATAAGGAAAATATTTAAATTTTCCAAATAAAATATTTTTTATATCCCGCCGAACTTATTTCAGCATCTCAACAAAATTAGGAATTATGCAGCAAGGGGGCAAGCCCCCGTGTTAAAATAACGATTATTTAACACGGGGGCTTGCCCCCGTGATGAATTAGATGATTCCGAAACAAGTTTAGCAATCCACATTATTATTTTCTTTGGCAATCTTTAGTTACTACACAAGTGCCACTTGCTTTACAAACAACTATTGGTTCTGCAAGCACATCTGCTGCTGAAACACTAATGTCAGGACGAGGGACTACAACTTTTCTTGCCTCAAAGACCATTTTTCTCGAAGTATTACCTATATTAGTAATCTCGCCTACTGCTTCAATATAATCCCCCGCATACACAGGCGCTAAAAATTCAATATTATCATATGACCTGAAAAGACCTTCGTCTCCATCGCATATTATTAAAAGTTCTGTTGCTATATCACCAAACAGTTGTAGCATCTTGGCACCATCCACAAGGTTACCACCATAATGAGCATCGTGTGAGCCCATTCTTAATCTTATCAAAGAAGTTATTTTTTCCATATATTTTATAAAATATTATTTTATGATATATTTAATTTTTATTTTATAACCTAAATCCTTATTATATTTTTATTGGAAATAGGTGACATCTAATTTTTGCCATACCGAACTTGTTTCGGCATAACAGGTAGTTTTTAGAGAATGCATAATTTTCTAAAAATCCATATTTCTTGCAACGCTTTTTCTAAAATCATCTAATACTTTATCAAACTCTTCTCTTTCATCGTAATTACATATTCCAAATACTAAAAAGTATAAATCTTTACCTGGAACAATTATGTAATATGAAAAAAAAGACCTATTAGCATTACTTTTAAGCGACCCTGTGAGTTTTACTCCATTAGGTGCTTCTAATATCTGCGTAGGTTCTATATTTTCAACAACTATAGAATCGTCTATATTGTTATTTGCTAATATACTATTAGTTACAAATACTGCTTGTTCAAAAACTTCTAAACTTCCTGCAAAAGAAGTATTTCTTGTAGCTAATGCAAATATTTTGGACCCTTTTGTTTTATCTATTGGCAACCCATCTTCTGTAAAATATATATGTGGATAGGTAAACTTTTTAACAAATTTTAAAGGAATAGCATCAAAGTCGCCGACTGCAAGAGAACTTTGCTCAGGAACTAAGTCAGGTCGCTGGATTATAAGAAAAGAATTAATAGTTTTTTCTATTCCTTTCCCTAAAACTTTATCATCTTTTGTATTGTAATTAAAAATGCCATTCCCGTAAAAGAATTCATTTTTAAAAAATATACTCCAACTAATCATCTCGGGGTTACTCTTCGGCGAAAGTTTATAATACCATAAATCAAAACTATTATTAATTCTCATAATGCCTTGTTTTAATATATTAAACCTTTGCTTTATAACTTTTTCGTCATCCATATAACCTGTTTCAGGTAATGTAATGGAAAATATAACGCCAGGATATTTTTTTGATGACAAGCCAAAAAATGACATATTGGTATCTCTTTCGAAAGATTTTTCAGGTGGCAGCACATAAATAAAATTATGATACGAAGGAAGTATTATAGATTCCTTCAGTATTGGATTATCTTTTTTTAGAGTGTCTTTGCTTGAACTTTGTGCCATTAAAGTTCCTGAACTTAATCCCAATACTGCAATAAAAATAATAAACAATGTTTTTTTCATAATCTATATTAATTTAACTAATTTTTAAAAAAGCACCTCTCGTTTATAGAGAGGTGCATAAACTTTAAAAGGATAATATTATTAAATATTACTTTTTACAATTCCTCTCGCTATAATATAGGAATTATTCTTCTACTTTAATTAATTCTACTTCGAATATTAAAGTTTGTCCTGGTTGTATAGGACCGCCTTGTCTTGGGTTATCGCCGTATGCAAGATTAGATGGAATATATAATTTTCCTTTTCCACCTTCTTTCATAAGTTGCAAACCTTCGGTCCATCCAGGTATCACTTGGTTTAAACCAAATGTTGCTGGCTCGCCTCTATCAACAGAACTATCAAATTTAGTTCCATCTATTAACGTGCCAGTGTAGTGAACAGTAACTTTATCTGTGGATTTAGGTTGAATACCTGTTCCTTCGATAATCTGTTCATATTGTAGCCCTGAAGGGGTAGTAGTGACACCACTTCTTTTGCCATTGTCTGCTAAAAACTTTTCGCCTATTGCCTTATTTGCTTCAGACGCTTTAGCAATTTCTTCCGCTTGTCTTTCTTGCCCTTTTGTATTAAAAGCGGCTTTTAATCTTTCGGCATCTTCACCTGTAATTTTTGGTGCAGTTCCTTGAAGTACATCTATCATACCTTGGATAAACCCTTCTAAAGAAAACAAATCAGGAGGAAGTTGTGGTATCATTTGTTCTGCTTGCTCAACACCAAATGAATATCCTACGGAATCAGCAAATGTTTTTAATTGCAATGTTCCCGATACATTTGATTTAGCAGATGTTGTTTGTGCGATTACTAACGCACTTGCTCCGAATAAAACGAGCAGGATGATTAACTTTGTTATTTTCATTTTACATTAAAGTTTGTTTACAAAAATACAAATATAACTTTTTTTTGTAAAAAGTTGTTTAAAACTAAAATGACATACCGTATTGATATGTCAGCATATTCTAAAATAGTATGCAATCACCTTTATTTTTTAATACAATTTTTGTTATATTTGCAAATAATATTAAATAGTAACCTATATATGCCATTCCGAACTTGTTTCGGTATTCCTTAATTTTGCTTCGTATTTGATAGCAAAGGTGCATAAAATAAGGGATGCTGAAGCAAATTAGACATAGTAGAATACGACATTTTTTGTTTTTAGATGTTTATATAAAAATATATTATGCAAGAAGATAAAAAAGAAACCGAAAATATTGAACAAGACGATTTAGATGCTTCGTCAGATATGTCGTTCCTGCAACATATAGAAGAACTACGCAAACGAATAATTATTTCTGTAGTAGGAATTATAGTATGTTGTGGATGCGTTGGCTATTTTGTGTCTGAGTTAATGCATAATGTTTTTCTAAAACCTGCTTTAGATTCAGGAATGAATTTACAAAATCTAATGCCTTTCGGACAACCATTTTTATATTTTAAAGTAATATTTGCATCAGGATTAATACTATCTATTCCTTTTGTTTTGCATCAATTTTGGCTATTTATCTCGCCTGCATTATATAAAAACGAAAAAAAATGGGTGAAGCGTCTAACATTTTTTACTTCATTATGTTTCTTTGCGGGAGTATTATTTTCGTATTTTGTTTTAATACCTTCAATGTTATCGTTTGCGGCAAGTTTCGGAACAGATATAATAGAAAATAGAATAGATGTTAATTCATATTTCGGTTTCATATCCTTAATACTAATAGCAACGGGAGTTGTTTTTGAACTACCTGTTTTATCTTTTGTTTTAACAAAAATGGGAATAGTAAATCACAAATTTTTATCGAAATATCGCCGTCATTCCATAATAATTATATTAATAGTAGCGGCAATACTAACACCTACTCCTGACCCAATCAGTCAACTAATCTTTGCCTCTCCTATATTTTTGCTATACGAATTAAGCATATTGATTTCTTGGTTCGTAAATAAAAAAAGATAACCTCTAATATATTCTGCTATGCCGAACTTGTTTCGGAATAATAAAAAAACTAAAAAATAAAATTTGTTTTATTTCATTTATTTTTCTTATTTTTGTAAAAAATTATAAATATATATTATGGCAGAAGTAAAATATACCCCAGAAATAATATTGCAAATGTTCGCAGAATCTAAGAAAGAAGCAAATCTTCTAACTGAACAAATAAAAGCAGTTTCTGAACAGATGAAAGAAACAGACAAACAAATTAAAAAAAATTCTGATGCAGCAGATAAAAGAGCCGCTGAAACTGACAGAATAATAAAAGAAAATTCTGCAGAAACTAATAAAAAAATAAAAGAACTTACTCGTAATATCGGTGGAATAGCCGAAGGTAATGGCAAAATGGCAGAGCAAATGATTTATAATTCATTAGAAAAAGATATGAAATTCGCAGGAATAGATTTTTACTATATAGAGAGAAATAAAAAAAGAAAAATAAAAATTCTTAATTTAGAAGGCGAATATGATATAGTTCTAACGAATGGGGATACCATTGGAATAATAGAAACAAAATACCAAGTCAGGAAAAAAGATATATTAAAACTTATAACAACACAATTAGAAAACTTTAGAAAACTTTTTAAAGAATACGAGAATTATAATATAATTTTGGGAGTCGGTGGCATTTTTTTTGATGCAGAAGCAGAGAAAGAAGCAAAAGAGAAGGGCATCGCTGTAATTAAAGTAACTACCGAAAATGTAGAATATTTTACAGAAGGAATTAGAATATATTAATAATTTTTGTAAATAATTATTTAAGGAATACAAATATGGATACAAACACTATAATTATAATTTCTACTAATATCACTATTGCTATAGGTATAATTGCAGTAATAATTGCTTTGCATATTAATCAATCTAATAAAATTGATAATGTTAAAACTGAATTAACTAATAAAATTGATAATGTTAAAGACGAATTAACTAATCTGAAAATAGAAGTAAAAGCAGAAATTAATGCACTAAAAATAGAAGTTGCTAAGCAAAATGCTAATTTTGGTATAGTTACAGAAAAAATTAATGCTACTAAACAGCAAATTGTTGCTACTAACCAACAACTTGCTACTACTAATAAAAGAATAGATAAATTAGAAAACGAAAATAAAACAGAACTTAAAGAACAACAAAATACATTCAAAGAAATAGTAAATAAAATAACCGATGTTTTTAAAAGCAAAGAAGTATTAACAGAAGAACCACAAGTTGCTTTATAATTTTTTCATTTATTTTTCTTATTTTTGTATTCTAAATAAACACGATTTTTTTATAATAATATAAAGGCAAGTAAAATGTATAACGAACATTTTAATTCATTTTCAGGCAAAACAGACCTGACAAAAAACACCTCCTCCTATGTCGACACTTGTAGTGCTATTACTACAAGCAATGTAGTAGAAACTACTACACGGGGGGGGGATTTCTACTACAAGCCGTGTAGTAGTTTTGCTACTTTTGGTGCTATCTTTTAGTGCTAATTTGATGGCACAGACAACAAAAGTAGTAACCTTCACTGCTGCTTCACCACCAATACTTACAGCCACAGATATTAGAAACGCCTTGATATCTGCATTCCCTACTTCTGCATCGTTTGAAAAATTTATTGCAGTTATTCATCCTGATGTAACAACTATAGGGGGATCGGGTAATGGCTTTTCTAATACATATAATCTTATACCTGCTGGCTCTTTTAATGTAAGAGAGTATTTAATTGCTGTAGAAGGTGAAAATGTAACAACTATAAACGATGGTTATTGTTTTGGTAGTGTTACTAATCCTTTAGATGCTTGTTATAATCTTGCATCCGTAGATTTTCCAAAGGTTCAAACTATTGGTAATGGTGCTTTTTTACGTTGCACTTCTTTAGAAAGTATAGAGTTTCCTCTTGCAGAAACTATTGGACAATCTGCTTTTTCTAATTGCACGGGTTTGTTAAACCTTACATTAGGAGCAGCGCCGCCGACATTAGGAACGAATGTGTTTAATGGTGTAACTTTATTAAATGTTACACTGCATATTCCTGAGGGCTCATTGTGTGATTATCAGGATGATTCAGATTGGGGAACAGCATTTTTAGACCAATTTGCTGCTGTGGAGGAATATTCAGTTAGCACTCCCGTAACTTATTATACTTTGTCGATGAATGTCAATGGCAATGGCAGTGCAACGAGTGGTGCCACAGGTATAACTTGTGGCAATACTAAAACACTCACAGCAACGCCGGATGCTTGTAATCAGTTTGTCAATTGGACGAGTGGTGGTGGCTTTTCATCAACTGCAAATCCGCTTGATATAGTTGTAAAAAGTGATACAAATATAGTAGCAAACTTTATTCCTATAACTGGATATACTTTATCTGCAGTTAGCAATAATACTACGATGGGGACGGCAAGTTCTTCTGTATCATCGGCAACTTGTGGGAGCAGTGTATCCGTGACGGCAACGCCAAATGCGGGGCATGTATTTAGAGGTTGGGAGGAAAGTGTAGGAGTAGTAGTATCAACGGCAAATCCATATACTTTTAACATTGGTGCCAATAGGGTATTAACCGCAATATTTGATGTCGCCAACAAGAAGCAACGCATCAAAAAAATTAACGTTAAAAAAGGCAGGTTGATAATAACACCACAGCCGTAATATCGCTGCAAGAGACATTTTAACACGGGGGCAAGCCCCCGTGTTTTGTTTTTTGTTTCTACACGGGGACTTGCCCCCGTGCTAAAAAAGATGCCGAACCAAGTCCGGCACAACATTTTTAGAATTACAAGCACGTTTTACTTTTTAATAAAAGGAACGGCAGGGCTGTTATTATTTTTGTTAAGAATGAGAATATAAGTTCCCGATGGAAGATTAACTACGTTAATTTTGTTATCTTCTATTTTTCCTGACATTTGTGCTTCACCTACTAAATTGTAGATAGAATAATGAGTATAATCATCGTCTAAAAGATTTATATAATTTTCTGTCGGATTAGGAAAAATTAAGTCGTTATTATCTTTATTATATGTTATTCCTACACCTTTGCTGAACCATATATCTATAAAAAGATTATTATAAACTATATCATTTATGTCTTCTAAATCTAAACTTTCTGCCTCATGCATATTAATATAAAGATCAGTATCCCACCATTCTCTACAACGTATTTTAGCGGAATCAATTCCTTCAGGCAATTTCCCCCAATTTAGTTTAATTTTGCGAATCTGAGTGGCACTATCTGCTTTATGCCATCTAACATTTATCCAATATCTATGATGGAATTTTGTTTCCACAGGGATGCCTCTGAAATCAACATAACTATATGAACCTGTAGCATTATTACTATCTTTTACAAGCCGACAAGTCATATTATTAAAAGGCGGCGGAAGGTCAATATCTTCTATTAAGTTAGTATCTAATGTAGAATCTTTATAGCGAAAAACAATTCCTGAATCATAACCATCTGTTGCAAGCGTATCAACTCCTATAAATAATTTAATTCTATCTGATACGTCATTAGTAAAATCTAATTTAATTTTAGGTCCCCAAGCAAGTATCGGATTTTCATTATAAACATAAAATAGTTTCCAAGTTGTATCTGGCCACAGAGCAGTATTGTAGCCATATTTATTTATTATTGCTTGGCTAACTATTAATTCACATTGTCCTGATGTTATTCCATAATTAAACACTCCTTCGCCCAATGTAGGCAAATCATCACCTAATAAATAAATCTTTTCTAAACCTACACACACAGCAAACGCCGTATGACTAATATGTTTAACACTACCTAAATTAATTTCCTTCAAAGAATAACAAATCGCAAAACAATTAATCTGCAATGTATCAACATTAGGGAAATCTGCTTTAATTAATCCACCGCAATCTTCAAAAGCACCAATACCTATTTTTTTCACATTAATACCTTCTACTTCAATTAAACTATCCAAAATATCGTTATTTCTTAATGCTGTTTTAAAAGCATTTGAATCTATTGTTTCAATATTCGGGTCTATAATTGCTTTAAATGGCGGCGTAGAAGTAGAAGTCACGCTTTCAATATCTTCTGCTGAAAGGCATTTTATTGTATCCGAAGCACTATTAAAATTAATAGTAGTATTATATTGTGCGAACACATTTATATTTATCAACGCTATTATCAAACAACTTAATAGCAAACTTTTCAAAAAATCAAATATATTCATAATCTTTTTAATATGTAATTAAATAATTACAAAAATAAGGTTTTTTTTATAACAAAAAACCAGTTATATTGAACTTGTTTCAGCATCTACATAAAAAAAGCAATTATACCACCCCTACCCCTCCACAGGAGGGGAACAGTTCCCCTCCGAGGAGGGGTGGCATTTGCTTAAGCAAATGACGGGGTGGTAAATCGTTTTTTTAATTATACAATCGTTTATCCAATTTATAAATCAGATAAGCAATTTATAAACAAAATTGACATTTTGTCAATCGGAAAACCAATTATATAATCGGAAAACCAATTATATAATTGAAAAACCAATTTATATAATTGGTTTTTGGCTAATAAAACGCAATTTCCAATTATATAATTGGTTTACCGATTATATAATTGGTTTTCCGATTATATAATTGGTTTTTTGGTTGATAAATCGCTTAAACAACAGATAAATAGGGAGTTCCCTAAATAAATTGCTAAAACGTTACTAATAATTGGAAAAAGAGTTGTGACATTTTGTCCACTTTTGCTCGGTAGTAAAATAAGTTAGCATAATTGCAAATTAAGTTAGCATATTGCTAAATTAGATATTAAACTCATTATATAATCTGTCAAATGTATATATTATTACGCCATCATTAGTAAAATCAATACTACCGTTTAACTCAGATACTATTTCGTTCATCATATTTTTAACATCATCTTCAATAACTTCCATTCGGCTACGAGCAATATTAACTAATTCATTTAAAGAATAATTCCTTTTACGCAAGCGACATATACTACCGATAAGTATTTTATGTAATACGCGTTTGTTCCTATTTTTCTTCTTAATATAATAACTTGGGAAGCGTATCAGCGGAATAAGAAAATAAGAAATAGAAACTATTAGCGGAAACCAACCTAACCAATATCCATATACATTTATAATGTTTTGGAGCGAACTTTCATAGTATTCAGAGGGTGTGTAGTGCAGATGCAAAATAATTGACGACATTATTAAATTAAAAGCATTCATACAAATAATAGCAAAGTTTCTGCCGCTTTTATTACCTGTAAATTCAATAGGTGGTTCTACTTCGTCTATATAATAAGTGATATTGTTATATTCGGATTGGCTTGTGGAACCGAGTAAATTACTGCAATTAGCATATACTACACCATCATTGTTAATATCTAAATAACCATCAAACTTGCCACAATATTCTGCTAAACGTGAGTCGGCTTTATGGTATGGAATTCCTGCTAACTCTATCATATTAGCAGCAGTTATAATTCCTTTTGTTTTTAGGCGGATATAAGATGCAACCTCTCTAACATCTGCTTCTTCTTCTATTGGTGGTATATCTGGACCGAATACAAAAGAAAACACTCCTTTAATAAAACCTTCTCCTTTTTCTTTTTCTTTACCTTGATAAGTTCTATATTTATTTCCATATCTATCTGATGTCATATTATAATGGCGTGACATATTATTCCAAAAGAAAATTTCACTAATTATTCTAATTAGCAAATGAAAACCTAATGCACTACTATTGTTATTATTGTTATTATTATTATTTCCGCCTCGCAATGCTATTGATAATATTAATATAAAAATAATTGTATATGCTATTAATATCACCCCGACAGCACTTTTATATACTATCTTAAATACTTTTAAGGCACCTCTGCCGAAGTTAGCACATACTTCTTTAAATGTTCTTTTATTCCGCTTATACAGCGGATATTTGAACATATACTTTAATCCCCCTGCAATATCATCTAAAACGACTTTAGCATCATATAATTCTATAAGACGATTTAGTGCAGTAATCACATCATCTTTAGAATATCCTGTAATAGATATTGCTTCATTAGGATTAATTACTCCTTTATTAGTTGTAATGATATTTTTGATTTTTGAAATGATTTCTTCTTTATATATTTTCTTTTTCATAATACAAATATACGTTTTTATTATTGCAATTACAAAAATGATGTCCTGCCGAACTTGTATATTACTTATTATTCAACAATTGCAGCACTTCTATTTGTGCAGAATTCAAAGCACTATAAACATCCATTTGATTATATAAAGTACTCGTAATTTTACTTTCCAAACATTCTTGGATGTCTAACCAACGTGGATGAACAGGAGTTGCTTTTGCATATTTTAGTTGTTCGGCGAATACTTTTTTATAATTATCGGATAGCAATTCAGTTGAATTTGAATACTTTTTATCTGCAGGAAAGCCCGCTTCAGGGAACTTTTTAGCAAGTGTTAAAGCATTATTACCATCAGACAGATATTTAACCAATTTCAATGCTAATTCTTTTTTAGAAGTTTTTTTGCTTATTGCTAAATATTCTGCTCCTAAAAAAGATGTTCCGTGTTCTTTTTTGCCTGAAATTGCTGGGACTAATGCAACACCAAAATCTAAATTGGGATTTTCATTTTTAATCTTTTCTAAAAGCCATGCTCCCGAAAACACAAACCCTATTTTGCCCTGCGAGAAATAAGAATCTAATTGACGTTGTGTTTCTATTATTCCGCACCTTGATAGTTGCAGATATATATTTATTGCATCAATGTTAGTAATAGAATTAATTCGCGGACTCCCTGTAGCATCTAAAATATCACCACCATTAGACCATATTATCGGTAAAACTTTTTTATACAATCTATGTGGATCCTGTCCGTTAGCACCAAATCCATAAATGTTATTATCAGGTTGGTTAATAATATCTGCAAACTCTATAAGTTCGGAATAATTAGTTGGCGGTATATCAGGCAATCCGGCATCTTTCATTAACTTTTTGTTATAAAACAAAACACGAGTGTCTACAATCCAAGGAACAGCATAATATCTGTTATTCCAGCGAACAGGCGGCAAAGAATAGTCCAAATAATCATCAAAATTAATAGAATCATTCGTTAAATCCATTAGCACATTAGTAGACGAAAACTGTGCTATCCAATCGCTCCCCAACTCTAAAACATCGGGCTGAACGTCAGAACTAAATGCTGTAATAAGTTTTGTTTTGCCATCGTTCCAACTTAATTCTGTAAGTTCAACTTTACAATTATTTTCTTTTTCGAAGTTTTCTACGAGATATAGTAGGGCTTGTTTTTGGTTTGGCTCGCTCCAGAAATGCCAAAACTTTATTGTAAATTCATAATTATTTTCTGTGTTTTTACAACCCGAAATAATGATAACAAATAATATAAGTAGTAATTTTTTCATAATATTTCTTTAAAACCTTACAAAAATAAGAAAAATATATGTAAAAATTAGGTCACGCATAATAGACGGCGAATCGCCGCTGGTAAATTGCATTTGCTTTTTGTAAATGCTTTAAATAATTAGATTTATATAATTATCTGTCATGCTGAACTTGTTTCAGCATCTACATCGTTTTTTCAATTATATAATCGTTTTTCCAATTTATAAATCGGAAAAGCAATTTATAAACAGAATTGTCAATTTAGCAATTGAAAAACCAATTATATAATCGGAAAACCAATTATATAATTGAAAATTGCATATTATTATTCAAAAACCAATTATATAAATCGAAAATTGCATATTATAATGCAATTACCAATTATATAATTGGTTTTTCAATTATATAATTGGTTTTTTGGTAGCAAAATCGCTTAAACAACAGATAAATAGGTGATTCCTTAAATAAATTGCAAAAACGTTACAGAAATTGCAATTTCTATAAGGGTCATGCTGAACTCGTTTCAGCATCTCATAATTGTTAAATATATTGCATAAAATATGGGGATGCTGAAACAAGTTCAGCATGACAGGTAAATTAAGTTAGCATATTGCTAAATCCGAGTAAAAATTAGTAAAATTATGTAAAAATTGAGTAAATGCGAGCAAAATTGAGTAAAATATGAGCAAAAT